>ENA-OQCN01000016-OQCN01000016.1-human-gut-metagenome-genome-assembly--contig:-NODE-16-length-68309-cov-7.257370_pt1 | contig 68309 bp, 79 predicted proteins | sample MGYA00242497_ERZ504576 | MGnify/ENA primary metagenome ERZ504576 (study PRJEB26092, sample SAMD00036296) | human gut metagenome | host: Homo sapiens | study: EMG produced TPA metagenomics assembly of...
AGCGGAAAAAGCTGCGGGCAATATAAGATTCTTCGTCTCTTGCCATCTTCAGTGTGACATAGTAGAGAGCTGTTATGGAGCGCCTGCGGTGACAACCGGAATACAGCAGAGGATGCACAGAAAATTCAGAAGAAGCAGATCTGCTACGCGTCCCATGAACACGAAGAATTTGTTGTCCATGTTGAAAAAACGATTCATTTGATAAGTCTCCTTTTCTTTGGGATATTATTTTAAGTATACCCAATCACAGCAGAAAAAGCAAATCCCAAATGTTTTTCCGAGACTGTGGAAGCAGGAAAATCATGTGTCCGCCATAGAAAGACAAAATAGTGAAATAGTTTATTAAATTTCCCTAAAAGACTTGCTTATCACGAATTAGAGTGTTAAAATATCAGTATTGTATTAGACGAAATTTATGTATTTTAAAAGGAGCGTAACAATGAGCAAAAAAATCAGGACGGAGCTGTGGATCATCTTTTTGAAGCGATCCTGTGCCTGAAGGATAAGGAAGAGTGTTATACATTTTTTGAGGATGTGTGCACCATCAATGAGCTGCTTTCTTTATCTCAGCGCTTCGAGGTAGCCAAGATGCTTACTGATAAGCGTACATACCTTGATATTTCCGAGAAAACAGGAGCTTCCACAGCTACGATCAGCCGTGTGAACCGTTCCCTGAACTATGGAAATGATGGTTATGAGATGGTCTTTGCACGTATGAAGAAGGATAACGAGGAGCAGGGCGGCGAAGCAGAATAAGGCTTACGTCCATACCGTGATGATAACGGATAATACTGTAACGAAAAAGAGACAGGCGATCACACGTCTGTCTCTTTTTTTCGGTGCGTCCGGCGACGCACGTTTATGACCGGATGTAAGCTCCGGATATTATTTGTCTTTTTTTGAGGAATCAGTATCTTTTGAGGAATTCATGTGGTCGATCATGTTTTCGATGATCATTTTTTCATGTATACGTCGAAGCTAAGAAGACAGATGAAGGAAAACTGGTGAAGGAATTCCTTATCCTCCGGGTCGGCGTCCTCAAAGATCTCTCCGGCACTTTTGAAACGGCGCATAAGATCCTTTTCCAGGTAACGGATCTGTGACTGCTCCATACTGAAAACCTCCCGGTAGATGTAAGTCATGTCCTTTTCTGTAACGGACTTGAAGTATTTCTCGGTGATCGGTCCCAGAAGGGTCTGGATATCACTGATGGAGAGGATATTTTTAAAATAGTAGATAAAGATCAGCATCAGCAGATGCTCCCGGGAATACCGCTTTTTTCCGGCGGGGGAAGGAGCTTGTTCTTTGCGTAATTGTTGATCATGGTCTTGGTCAGGATCTTGTCATCATCATGACGTTTGGTGGAAGCGAGATTATCTTCCATAAAGGTCGTGACCTGATCCATGTAAAGATCGATATTGGGAATTTCATCGGGTTTTATATAATCAAGCTCAGCAATTTTTGCAAAAATGCTGTTCATCATTTCTTTTTCGTTTTCTGTCATTGCATTATCACCTCTGCTCCTTATTATATAGTTTTAAATACTACTTGTAAAGAAACTTTTTTTCAGAGAGGTGGGTTTACCGGAAAGTAAAGTCATGATAGTATATAAAGATACTGTTCATATGGAAAAAGAAAATGGAGATCAAAATGAGTATACATGATGCTTTGGACACATTGAATCCTATGCAGCGGGAAGCTGCCGTACATACAGAGGGACCGCTTCTTATTCTTGCAGGAGCAGGTTCCGGAAAGACAAGAGTGCTGACCCACAGGATCGCCTATTTAATGGAAGAAAAAGAGGTCAATCCATGGAATATTCTGGCCATCACTTTTACCAATAAGGCTGCCGGTGAGATGCGTGAGCGTGTGAACAAGATTGCCGGAATGGGCGCGGAGAGTGTCTGGGTATCCACTTTTCATTCCGCATGCGTGAGGATTCTTCGCAGACATATTGAGGTGCTTGGATTCAGCAGTAATTTTACAATCTATGATACAGAAGACCAGAAGACCGTCATGAAGGAAATTTTCCGGAAGTTCAATATCAATACGAAGATATATAAAGAGCGAGCTGTGCTTGGCGAGATCTCCCATGCCAAAGATGAGCTGATCACTCCGGAAGAGATGGAACTGAACGCAGGAAGTGACCCGGATGCACGGAAGATCGCAGGAATGTACAAGGAGTATCAGTCCATTCTCCGCGGAAACAATGCCCTGGATTTTGATGACCTGATCGTGAAGACTGTGGAGCTTTTTCAGCATAATCCGGACATCCTGGATTATTATCAGGAGCGTTTCCGCTATATCATGGTAGATGAGTATCAGGATACCAACACAGCACAGTTTAAATTCGTAAGCCTTCTTGCTGAGAAATACAAGAATCTCTGCGTTGTTGGTGATGATGATCAGTCCATTTACCGTTTCCGCGGAGCTAATATCGGGAATATTCTGGGCTTTGAGAAGGTTTTCCCGGAAGCTAAGGTGGTGCGCCTGGAGCAGAATTACCGTTCTACCAAGAACATCCTTAACGCAGCCAATGAGGTGATCGTCCACAATACAGAGCGTAAGGAAAAAACTCTCTGGACAGAGAACGAAGAGGGGGATAAAGTCCATTTCCGTCAGTTCAACAATGGTTTCGAGGAGGCTGAGTATGTAACAGGCGAGATCATCCAGGGACGCAGGAGCGGCAGATTCCAGTATAAGGACTGTGCGGTACTTTACAGAACCAATGCCCAGTCACGTCTTTTTGAGGAAAAATTCCTTCTGGCAAATGTTCCTTATAAAATTGTCGGCGGCGTGAACTTTTATGCCCGCAAAGAGATCAAGGATCTGTTAAGCTATCTGAAGACCATTGACAATGCCAGTGATGATCTGGCTGTGCGCAGGATCTTAAATGTGCCAAAAAGAGGGATCGGACTCACCAGCATCGGTCGGTCCAGGACTATGCGGATATGATGAACCTGAGCTTTTACGATGCTCTCCGCGTGGTGGAGGAAGTACCGTCCATTGGCAGGGCAGCAGGAAAGATCAATGATTTTGTATCCTTTATCCAGGGACTGAAAAGTAAGGCAGAGGCCTATACAGTCCGTGAAACCCTGGAAGAGGTTATTGAGCTTACCGGTTATGTGAAGGAGCTGGAGGCAGAGAAAACGGAGGAGGCCCAGGCGAGGATCGAAAATATCGATGAGCTGATCTCCAAGACAGAATCCTTCCAGGAAGCCATGGAGGAGGCCGGGCAGCGGCAACACTTTCTGCATTTCTGGAGGAGATTGCACTGGTGGCAGATATCGATTCTGTTGATCCGGATCAGGATTATGTGCTGCTGATGACCCTTCACAGTGCCAAGGGACTGGAGTTCCCCAATGTATTTATCGTAGGAATGGAGGACGGTGTTTTTCCGGGATATGCTTCCATCTGGTCCGGTGATCCGTCGGATATAGAGGAGGAGCGAAGGCTCTGTTATGTGGGAATCACCCGTGCCATGAAGGAGCTGACCTTAACCTGTGCAAAACAGCGGATGATCCGTGGGGAGACTCAGTATAACCGTGTGTCACGTTTTGTAAGGGAGGTTCCACGGGAGCTGGTAGATCTTGGACATACCATTCAGGAAAAAAAGCCCAAGGTAGATGATATCGTATCTCCGAAAAGCGCCTATGCCCAGATGAAAATGAATTTCCAGACAAAGAGCACCCTGCAGAAAAAAGATTTCACAGTGAAGAAGGCGGACAGCCTGGACTATGGTGAGGGAGACACGGTCCGTCATGTGAAATTCGGAGTCGGTATCGTAAAAAATATCGCAGACGGCGGCAGAGACTACGAAGTGACGGTAGACTTTGACAAAGTCGGCGTGAAAAAAATGTTCGCCGGTTTTGCCAAGCTGAAAAAGATCTGAGAGGGATCTCTCCGGGCAGACTATTTCTGCAAAAAACTGTAAAAATCCGGCCTCAAGGTTGTAATTGGAAAACCGGTATGTTAGAATCAGTATCAGCGTAATTGAATTGCTGTGAAGTGAACAGTATCACCGGCACATATGCTGCCGGATACTGTGAGAGGGAATCGGGTAAAAAGCCTGAGCGGTTGCGGCCACTGTATACAGAAGAAGGGATTTCACATGCCATTGCAGAAACTCATGTGAGAAGGCGAAATCCCGATGTCAGAGAGATTCTGGAGAAAATTCTGATACATCATTCATGATCGGCTAAAAGATGAATGGTGTATCAGTTTTTATTTTGCGGAGTTTTTTCTGAGTCTGTAAGTCAGGAAACCTGCTTGACAGTATGTAAGTGGGAGCTTCCGTACAAAGTGTTCCGTGCAGATTTTATGAAGCCCCATCTTTTCGGTTACCCATAGGCAACAGGAGATAAAACAGGCGAAAAGAGAGGAAATGAAATGAAAAACAAGTATGTATCCACAAGAATCATGGCAATGGTAATGGCAGCGGCAATGACCGTATCAGCAGCTCCGGCTGTTTATGCCGCAGAGAGAGCAGACTCCGAGACCATCAAGGAAGACAACCAGCCGGCAGCAGAAGACAGTACAGAGTCTGCAGACACCGAAGATTCTTCCGCAGAGGCAACCAAGACAGAATATCCTCTGACCATCACAACCTATGATTACGATGGAAACGAAATCGAAACCACTTATGAAAAAGCACCGGAAAAAGTCCTTGCTGTATATCAGGGAAGCATTGAGACTATGCTCGCACTTGGTCTGGAAGACCACCTGGTAGCTACCGCAGGTCTTGATAATGAAGTTCCGGAAGATCTCAAAGAAGCATTCTCAAAAACAAATTATCTTGACGAATTTACCCCATCCCTTGAAACTGTAACAATGTTGGAGCCGGACATGATCTTATCCTGGAGCTCTCTTTTCTCTGATAAGAATCTGGGAAATGTAACAGACTGGATCGACAAAGGCTGCAATACCTACTACAACACCAATACTCGTCCGGACGGCGACAGAACACTGGAAAATGAATTCACAGATATCTTAAATATCGGAAAGATCTTCGATGTACAGGACAAAGCACAGGCTATCGTTGATGATGCAAAAGCAGTGATCGACAAAACTCTTACTGCAACTGCAGATGTAAAAGACAAACCAAGCGTAATGGTATTGGAGCCTCTTGGAGATGACATCACAAACTATGGCGTAAAGAGCCTTGGCGGAGATATGGTAACACAGTTAGGCGCAACTCTTGCAAACCCGGATGCTTCCACCGTTGGAAAAGAGGATATCATCGCAGCCAACCCTGACGTGATCTTTGTGGTTTACATGCCATATGCAGGAGATGATCCGGAAACTGTTAAGAACAGCCAGCTTGCAGTGATCCAGGATGATGAGTCCCTGAAGAGCCTTGACGCAGTAAAGAACGGACGTGTTTACCCGATCATGCTCAGTGAGATGTATGCAAGTGCAACACGTACCCAGGACGGAATCGAAACTTTTGCAAAGGGATTATATCCGGACGTAAATCTTGACTGATCGGAGAAAATGCAGTGAAAGAAACAGCTTCACAGAGAAAAAAAGATAAGGTGCTCAGAACATCCATGTATGTGGCAGTTCTCATCGGACTTGCAGGATTCCTTATTTTTTCCATACTTGCAGCCATCACTTTTGGAAATGCGGATCTGTCACTGAAGGATGTATACAGCGTTATCGCTTATAAATTGTTTCATATAAAAAGTCTGTCCGCCTATGCGGAAGGCGCAGTTCATGATGTTGTGTGGCTGATCCGGCTGCCTAGAGTCCTTCTGGCTCTGGCAGTTGGAATGGCTCTTTCCGTGTGCGGCGTGGTGATGCAGGCTATCGTGCAGAACCCGCTGGCAGACCCGTATGTGCTGGGTATCTCATCTGGTGCATCTCTGGGTGCCACACTGGCCATCATGCTTGGAATCGGAAGCTTTCTTGGCGGAAACTCTGTGGGAATCACAGCTTTCATTGGCGCGATGATCACTTCTTTTGCGGTAATTGCCATTGCCAATATGGGAGGAAAGGCAACTTCCGCAAAACTGATCCTTGCGGGAATGGCGGTCAGCGCAGTCTGTTCTGCTTTTTCCAATTTTGTCATTTATATTACTAATGACAAAAATGCGGCAACAGAAGTTATGAAGTGGAGCATGGGAAGTCTTGCCGGAGCAAGCTGGACCAGAGTGGGTGTAATGCTTCCGGTCACGCTGGTGTGCGTGGCTGTTTTCTGGACGCAGTACCGGAACCTGAATCTGATGCTTCTGGGAGATGACGTATCCATTACCCTTGGAACAGATCTGCACAGACTGCGGACTTTTTATCTGATCGTTGCTTCTGTTATGATCGGATTTGCCGTGTACTGTGCCGGTGTGATCGGATTTGTGGGACTGGTGATCCCTCATGTGGTCCGGATCCTTTTTGGAACAGATCACAGAAAACTGCTCCCCTTAAGTGCGCTTCTTGGTGCATCGTTTCTGATCTGGTGCGATGTGGCATGTCGTGTGATCCTTAAAAATTCCGAGATGCCCATCGGTGTGCTGGTATCCATTATCGGTGCTCCCTGCTTTATTTATCTGCTTGTGCGGAAATCCTATGGATTCGGAGGTGCCCGGTAATGAAGATCACCACAGAAAATATTCAGGTTGGCTTTCACGCCAGACAGATCCTGAAGGGAATCTCCATGGAATCCCAGGATAAGGAACTGGTAGGAATCATCGGACCAAACGGAAGCGGAAAATCCACTTTGCTGAAATGCATTTACCGTATTCTGAAACCAGACGCAGGAGCCGTGTATCTGGACGGCGAGGAGCTTCATTCCATGAGTGTTCGAAGCTCTGCGAAAAAAATGGCCGTGGTGGCACAGCACAATTATTATAATTTTGATTTTACGGTCCGCGAGGTGGTTCTTATGGGGCGTGCGCCTCATAAAAAGACTCTGGAACGGGACAATGCAAAAGATTACCAGATCGTGGATGAAGCGCTGAAAACCGTACAGATGGAGGCGTTTGCAGACCGTACCTTTTCCACTCTTTCCGGAGGAGAGCAGCAGAGGGTGATCCTGGCAAGAGCACTTGCCCAGCAGACCTCTGCACTGATTCTGGATGAGCCTACCAATCATCTGGACATTACCCACCAGATCATGCTGATGGAGCTGGTGAAAAAACTTAATGTAACCGTGATCTCCGCTATTCACGATCTGAATATTGCAGCAGCATACTGTGATAAGATCTATGTACTGAAGGACGGAGTTCTGGAAGGTTACGGAACGCCGGAAGAAGTCCTGACCCCGGAGCTGATCCGCAGGATCTATAAAGTAGAAGCGGAGATCGTTTACGACAGCCGCGGAAAGATGCATATTTTGTTTTTATGATTCTGGCTGTGAGGCGGGATGCATAGAGGGAAAAAGATGAAAAAGATCGGGATTTTGACATGCCTTAATTCCAATGATGTGTGTACCAGGGCAGGATGTCTGTCTGCATTTCGGGAAAGAAGAGATTTTTTTTCCGGCTATCCGGAAGATACGATTCTGGCAGCTGTGATGACATGCAACGGATGCAAAGAAACCAATGCAAAAGAACCTGCTGAAGATGAGGGAATTTTGGAAAAGGCAGACCGGCTGGTCAGTGAAAAGATCAGCGTCATCCATGTCGGGGTATGCCGTCTGAATGAGGAAAAAAAGGAATGTCCGCGGATAACACAGATCTGCGGTCTGATAGAAGAACGCGGGATCAAAGTGATCCGAGGAACCCATAAAGAATAAGAGAAAACCGCCGTATCTTTCCGGAAATGCCGGAAATACGGCGATTTTTTTACAGAATGTTTCTGCGAAAATTTGTGTAAGTTCTGGTAAAACCAGACATATGGTGGTATAATAAGAACATTAAAAAAAGGCTCGGGTGCAGCGACCTCAAAAAACGCTGCGCTGTAGATTTACTGACAGAAAGTACAGCCGAACAGAAAGAAAGGATGGTGCAGTGTTATGAATTTAAATACAACAAAACTTGAAGAACTGCTCGCAACACTGAAGAAAAAAGAAGAAGAGAAAGATAAGAACACAGTCCTTTGGGTACTGGCGATCATCGGTGCTGTTGCAGCTGTTGCCGGTATTGCGTTTGCAGTATACCGTTTCTTCGCTCCGGATTATCTGGAAGATTTTGAAGAAGATTTTGATGATGACTTCGATGATTATTTCGAGGATGAGGAAGAGTAAGAACTTTCACTGCAGAGGCTGTTTTGAGCAGATCAGAATGGCTGTCTGTTATGTATGAATATGAGAAGCGGATAATTGAAGCCCCGGCGCGATACCGGGGCTTGATTTTTGAAGACGGACCGTGAAACGCTGTACTAGTTATAAAACAGAAAGAGGATTTATGAAAAAAGGTGAAATTTACGAAGGTATTATAGAAAAAGTGGAATTTCCAAACAAAGGTTTTGTTTGGGTTGATGACCAGAAAGTAATTGTAAAAAACGGAATCCCGGGACAGAAAGTCAGGTTTATGATCAATAAGAAACGTTCCGGCCGGGCGGAAGGACGTCTTCTGGAGGTCCTGGAGAAATCTCCGCTGGAGACAAGAGAACCTGCCTGTCAGGAGTTTCCGGCATGTGGCGGCTGCATGTATCAGACCATGAGCTATGAGGCACAGAAGGAGATGAAGGAATGTCAGGTGAGGGAACTTCTGGATGGGGCAGTGAGAGAAGTCTGGCTAAGATCGGGAAGAACAGTGATGTGACAGAAAAAGCTGAGGCTGCGGATCGTTTATATCACTGGGATGGGATCTATGGCAGTCCCATTGAGTTCGGGTACCGCAATAAGATGGAGTTTTCTTTTGGGGATGAGTATAAGGATGGGCCGCTGTCCCTTGGACTTCACAAAAAGGGAAGCACTTACGATATCCTGAATACGGACGACTGTAAGCTGGTTCATCCGGATATGACAAAGATCCTGGTCTGTGTGCGGGAGTTTTTCCTGGAGCGTAATGCCAGCTTCTATAAAAAGCTGCAGCATGTGGGGTATCTTCGACATCTTCTTCTTCGAAGAGGTGTTACAAGTGGTGAGATCCTGGTCCATGTGGTAACCACCACCCAGGAAGAATATGATCTGGAGCCTCTGAAAGAACAGCTTCTTGCACTTCCGTTGGAAGGGAAGATCGTGGGGATCATGCACATTTTAAATGATTCTTTATCTGATGTAGTGCAGAGCGACGAGACGAAGATCCTTTACGGAAAGGATTATTTCTATGAAGAACTTCTTGGACTGAAATTTAAGATCAGCACCTTTTCCTTTTTCCAGCCAAATTCCCTGGCTGCGGAGATCCTGTATTCCAAGGTACGGGAATATGTAGGAGATACCAGAGACAAGGTGGTATTTGACCTTTACAGTGGAACCGGCACCATTGCCCAGCTTGCGGCGTCCGTTGCCAGCGAGGTGATCGGTGTGGAGATCGTGGAAGACGCGGTAAAAGCCGCCAGAGTAAACGCTGCACTTAACAACATCAATAACTGTCGTTTTATTGCCGGGGATGTGCTGAAGGTTCTGGATGATGTGCCGGAGAAACCGGATATGATCATCCTTGATCCGCCCAGAGATGGCGTTCACCCCAAAGCCCTTCCAAAGATCCTGGCTTACGGCGTAGACCAGATCGTATACATTTCCTGCAAAGTTACAAGCCTTGTGAGAGACCTTCCGGCATTTTATGAAGCCGGATACGAGATGACCAACGCCTGTGCAGTTGATCAGTTCTGCCAGGGTGTCCATGTCGAGACAATCGCGCTTCTTTCAAGGAAAAATAAATAAAGATTACGGGGCTGACGCTTCACGATTTATTAATCGTTAAAGCATCAGCCCCGTGTTTTTCTGTCGGAGTATTATTCAGTTTTTACCTCTCCATCATGCTGATGGACTCAATTCCGACACTTCCGCCGCGGACAACTTCGATATGCTTGAACTCTTCTTTGATGAGTTTGATAACTGCGTCGTTTTTGGTTGCGGTCTGGACAAATTCCAGGAGCAGGCTGTCTTTTCCATAGTCGATGACACGTGCCTTGAAAGTTTCTGCAATCTGAAAAAGCTCTACTTTATCTTCCGGTGAGCAGCCTTTGACTTTGATATAAAGAATCTCTTTCATACGGACAAATACATCTGTAAAGTCAATGACCTTGATAACTTCAATCATACGGTTCAGCTGTTTTTTGATCTGCTCAAAAGTCTCATCATCACTGACAGTAGCGATAGTCATTCGTGAAACGGTCGGGTCTTCAGTAGTTCCAACCGTAAGACTGTCCAGGTTATAGGACTTTCCGGAGAAAAGACCGGAAATTTTGGAAAGAACACCAACCTGGTTTTCAACGTAAAGAGAGATCCATCTTTTTTTCATTCCTTTATCCATTTTTCATTCCTCCTAACAATCCATGATCAGATCAGCCAGAGTACCACCCGGCTTAACCATCGGGTAAACCATTTCCTCCGGATCAATGATAAATTCGATGATCGTAGGAGCTTTTGTATTCTTCTTAGCCTCTTCGAAAGCAGCCGCAATCTGATCTTTTTCAGTTACGCGGATACCTTTTGCCCCATAGCTTTCAGCAAGACGGATGAAATCTGGTGTGTATTCCGGATACTCCTGGCCTTCTGTACGGCGGGAGAGGGCACCGGCTTTTAAGTTTGTCATAGCATAGCGTTTTCCATAGAAAAGTTTCTGCCACTGGCGGACCATTCCCAGATATTCGTTATTAAAAATGCAGCAGATGATTGGAAGTTCTTCCAGAACAGCGGTGGCAAGCTCCTGGATATTCATCTGCATGCCGCCGTCACCGGAAACAGAGATGACAGGTGTGTCTGGATTTCCGATCTTTGCACCGATAGCACCTGGAAGGCCGTACCCCATGGTTCCAAGTCCGCCGGACATGATCAGCTGGCGGTTCTCAGTGATATCTGCATACTGGCTTACAAGCATCTGATGCTGCCCAACATCTGTAACAAGAATTGCTTTATCAAACTGACGGTTGATCTCGCCGATGATATCCAGAGGCCCCATCATACCACGGTCTTTCATGGTGAGCGGATGTTCTTCTTTCCATTCCTGGATCTGTTTCAGCCATTTGCTGGTGCTGCATTCCTGAACATATTCGTTCATCTTGGTTATGGCTTCTTTTGCGTCAGCAACGATCGGAATATCAACATGGATGTTTCTGGAAATAGAAGCAGTATCAATATCAATGTGGACGATCTGTGCATGCGGTGCAAACTCATGGAGCTTGCCTGTGATACGGTCATTGAAACGTGTTCCGATGGAGAAAAGGAGATCACATTCATTGACTGCCATGTTTGCAGCATAGGCACCGTGCATGCCAAGATTTCCGATAAACAGAGGGTTTCTGGTAGAAATCGCGCCACGTCCCATAACAGTAGTAACAACCGGAACCTGAGTTTTCTCAACAACCTGAGTAAAAATCTCCTGCGCGCGGGAGATGATCACACCGCCGCCTGCAAGAAACAAAGGCTTCTTCGCTTTCTGGAGCATTTTGAGAGCTCGTTTCAGCTGACCAATGTGAACACTGGTATTCGGCTTGTAGCCACGGATATTGACGCTTTTAGGATACTCGGCACTTCCAAGCTCTGCCATCACATCTTTCGGAAGGTCGATGAGAACAGGGCCGGGGCGTCCGGTACGTGCAATGTAGAATGCTTCTTTGATGATACGGCCAAGATCTTCACGATTACGGACGGTTACTCCGTATTTTGTAATGCTTCTTGTGATTCCTACGATATCAACCTCCTGGAAAGCATCGTTGCCGATCAGGTGACGTGCTACCTGACCGGTGAAGCATACAAGTGGAACGCTGTCGTAGTTGGCAGTTGCAAGACCTGTCACAAGGTTGGTGGCACCAGGGCCGCTGGTAACGAGACATACGCCGACTTTTCCGGTTGTTCTGGCGTAGGCGTCAGCTTCATGGACAAGGGCCTGTTCATGGCGTGGCAGGATGATGTCAATGTCGCTCTGTTTATATAATTCGTCACTGATATCAATGGTGCAGGCACCAGGATAACCGAACAGAACATCAACGCCTTCTTCTTTTAAGGCTTTTACAAGCAATTTGTTTCCGGAAATCTGTTTCATGAATTGGTTCCCTCCTTTGGTGATGTGGATAGTTAAGCAGATAAGGGTTGCCACGGGATATTTTTTCCAATAAAAAAGTCCCGGCATATCGAATAAATATGCTCAGGACGGATGATTCCGCGGTACCACCTGTTTTCAGAGGTAAAACTCTGCTCTCTGTCAGTACAAATATACTGCTTCCCTGTAACGTAGGAATAACGTTGAAGCCTACTGCATGAAAATTCATGGTTCAGTTCACTGCTCGAGGGCTACTTCCATAGTTCTGTCACGAAGATTCTCACCGGCCATCTTCTCTCTGGGCATCCGGATACTATGTACTACTCCCTGTCATTGCATTTAGTAAATATAGATAAAAATTTTATATTATTATAATATAAAATATCGGAACTGTCAATCACAGAAATCGCATATTGCGGTGCGAATGACAGTTCCGATGTCAGAGTATTATTTGTTTTTATGTTTCCGGATTTTTCTCTGTTTCCGGAGTTTTTTCCGGAAGGTAAACATGAACCTGCTCAATACGGTTTTTATCCAGTTTTTCCACAATAAGACGGATACCTTCCTCTGTGATAACTTCATCACCTGCAACAGGCAGGCGGTCCAGATGTTCAATGATAAATCCGCCAAGGGAATCATAATCCTCAGAATCCAGCTCTGTGTGAAGATGGTCGTTCACATCATCCAGGTGCATGGACCTTCGATGATATATTCACGGTCGCTGATCTTCTGGACAAGATCATCCTCTTTTTCATCGTATTCGTCATGGATCTCACCGACGATCTCCTCCAGGATATCCTCCAGTGTGATAAGACCGGCCATATCGCCGTATTCATCCAGCACAATGGCAATGTTAAAGGTGGAATCCTTCATTTCAACAAGCAGATCGGAAATGCTCTTGCGCTCGTAAGTGAAGTGCGGTTTTCGGAGAAAATTGTCTATTACGAATTCTGTGTCCTTGTCGTAGAGAAGAAGATCCTTCATATTGATAATTCCCACGATATTATTCTGGCTGTCTTTATAAACAGGGAGACGTGTGAATTTATCTTCGCGGAAAATATCGATCAACTCATCATAGGTGGAAGCCACATCTGCAAAAGTTACATGAACTCTCGGTACCATGATATCTTTGGCTGTGGCATCGCCCAGATCAAATACATTGTAGATCATTTCTTTTTCATCGGATTCAATGACGCCGTCCTCATGGCTTACATCCACGATCGTACGAAGTTCTTCTTCGGTCATGGCCTTGTTGGCTTCATCCGGGTCAACGCGCATAAGCCGCATCACGCCTCTGGAAAACAGATTGATGATAAAAATAACCGGTGTCATGATGGTCATGAGAAATTTAAAAACCGGGATATAGCGGAGAGTAATTTTCTCAGAATTGATGGTTGCATAATTCTTAGGCGTGATCTCACCGAAAATAAGGATCAGTATGGTAAGGATCAGAGTAACAATGCTGACCATATATCCGCCAAAACTGTATGCAAGGGTTGTTGCAAGGGAAGATGCCGAAATGTTCACAATGTTGTTGCCGATGAGGATCGCACTGAGAAGCTTGGGCGTCTGGTTTTCCAGAATATCAAGAGCCATGGCTGCACGCTTATTCCCTTCATCTGCCAGGGAGCGGAGCCGGATCCTGTTTACCGACATCAGCGCGGTTTCGTTAGATGAGAAAAAGGCTGACAATGCCAGCAGAACAAGTAATATGATTATCTGGTAAGTGTCGCTGGGGTCCACTTTCAATATTCACTCCTTTATTATAGATAAAATTAGTTTTGTTAAAAAGATACAAATACTCGTTCATTATATACTTTTTTACAGGCTTTGGCAAGTATGGAACAATGGGAAAACAGCATGTTGCAGGTCACGGAGTGAACAGTAACAACAGCTTCGTTATGCAGGTTGTACCGTATTACGAAAAAACTACGAAAATCATGCAATATCTTGACAAAATAGTAAGCCGGAACTAACATATATACAAAAGTATAATCAATATAATTATAGCAATTTTCAGGAGTGCTATAAGATACATTCCGGGAATGGAAGGAGGAGAAATATGTTTCTGGAGATAAAAGGAATCAGGAAATCATTCGGAACAGGTGAGAGCCGTGTGGATGTTCTGAAAGGCATCGATCTTGATATAGAAAAAGGAGAATTCTGCGTTCTTCTGGGACCGTCCGGTTCTGGAAAATCCACACTTCTGAATATTATCGGAGGCATTGACGGGGCAGATTCGGGAAGCATTACCATTCAGGGAGAACGTCTGGAGGATATGAAAGAAAAGAAGCTTTCTCTTTACAGAAGAAAGCATTTGGGATATATATTTCAGATGTACAATCTGATCCCGAACCTGACAGTACGTGAGAATATTGAAGTAGGTGCCTGCTTAAGTGACAAGCCGCTGGAAGTAGATGAGCTTCTTACAACTCTGGGACTTTACGAACATCAGAGGAAACTTCCCAACCAGCTTTCCGGAGGTCAGCAGCAGCGTACAGCCATTGGCCGTGCCATTGTGAAAAATCCAGATATCCTGCTCTGTGACGAGCCTACGGGAGCACTGGATTACAACACATCCAAGGAGATCCTTAAGCTTATTGAGACTGTTAATCACAAGTACGGAAACACCATTGTTATGGTAACGCATAACGATGCCATCAAAGATATGGCAGATCGTGTGGTAAAACTCCGCGACGGCATGATCCGCAGGAACTATCAGAATGAGAACAAGATTCCGGCAGCTGAGCTGGAATGGTAAGGGGGTCGTTATGAAGAATCCTTTGCGTAAGCGTATCCCCAGAGAGCTGAAAGAGGAATTTGGAAAATATCTGGTGGTTTTTCTTATGATGGTGCTGACCATCGGATTTGTATCCGGTTTTCTGGTTGCAGACGGAAGCATGCTGAAAGCCTATAATGACAGCTTTGACAGGTACAATATTGAAAACGGAAATTTCCGCACAGCAGAGAAAGTTTACAGATCCCAGTGGAAAGATATCGAAGCTTCTGGCGTAAAGCTTTACGAAAATTTTTACATAGAAGAAGAGCTGGATAACGGAAGTACTATGCGTTTCTTCAGGAACCGTGAGCAGGTGAACAAGGTCTGCCTGATGGAGGGTGAGATGCCGGAGGGCGAGGATGAGATTGCCATTGACCGTATGTATGCGGACAACAACAGCCTGAAAACAGGGGACATCATTACCCGTGGAAAAAAATCATGGAGGATCACGGGTCTTGTTGCTCTTTCTGACTACAGTGCCCTGTTTCAGGATAACAATGATTCAATGTTTGATTCTGTAAAATTCGGAGTTGGAATCGTGACACCGGAAGGCTTTGAGGCACTGAACCAGGATAAGCTTCAGTACAACTACTCCTGGATCTACAATAAGCAGCCGAAAGACGAAAAACAGGAAAAAGAAGTGTCAGAGGATCTGATGGAAGATATTGGAAAAGCAGTGACACTGGAAGCTTTTGTCCCAAGATATCTGAACCAGGCCATTATATTTACAGGTGATGATATGGGTGGAGACAAGGCCATGGTGATCATGCTTCTTTATATCGTTATTGTAATTATGGCATTTGTGTTCGGGATCACCATCAGTAACACGATCCGAAAAGAAGCGGGAGTTATCGGTACCTTGCGAGCATCCGGCTATACACGCCAGGAACTGATCCGGCATTATATGACGTTGCCGGTCCTGGTTACTTTGGCGGGTGCAGTGGTCGGAAATATTCTGGGATATACAGTGTTTAAAGATGTATGCGCTGCCATGTATTACGGCAGCTACAGCCTGCCGACATATGTGACGATCTGGAATGCAGAAGCGTTTCTTTTGACAACAGTTGTGCCGGTTGTGATCATGGTCCTGATCAATTATGCAGTGCTTCGCTACAGGCTGCAGCTTTCTCCGCTTAAATTCCTTCGAAGGGATTTCTCCGGAAAAAAACAGAAGCGTGCCATATATCTGAGTCCGAAGATCGGAATCTTTTCCAGGTTCCGCCTGCGTGTGATCTTTCAGAATACAAGCAATTATATTGTACTGTTTATTGGAGTTGTTTTCGCCAATCTTTTGTTATTTTTCGGAATGCTTCTGCCATCTGCACTGGATCATTATCAGCTTGAGATCCGGAATAATATGCTGGCGAAATATCAGTACATGCTGAGTGTTCCTGCAAGCGTAACATCTGGAAACAAGCTGGATAGCATGATATCGCTTCTGGAATATTATATGGATACCAGGACAGACAATAAAGATGCGGAAAAATTTTCTGCATACTCCCTGAATACGCTTCCTGGAAAATATAAGAGTGAGGAGATCCTTCTGTACGGTGTGGAGCCGGACAGCAAATATATTCATGCGGATCTTTCCGGAGACGGCGTTTATATTTCCAGTGCCTATGCGGATAAATTCCGGATTAAAGAGGGCGATACCATCACACTTAAGGAAAAGTATGAAAGTGATGAATATTCTTTCAAGGTTGATGGGATCTATGAATATACGGCAGGATTGTGCGTGTTTATGGAACGCAGCAATCTGAATGAGATTTTTGACCTGGGAGATGATTATTTTGGCGGATATTTTTCCAATACGGAGATTAAGGATATCAAGGAAAAATATATCGGCTCAGTGGTCAATCTGGAATCTCTTACAAAGATATCCAGGCAGCTGGATGTTTCCATGGGAGATATGATGGGAATGATGTACGGATTTGCTGTGATCATTTTCCTGGTCGTGATCTATCTTCTTTCCAAGGTCATCATCGAAAAAAATGCCCAGTCGATTTCCATAACCAAGATCCTTGGCTATACAGATGGCGAGATCAGCAGGCTTTATATCCTGTCTACATCCCTTGTGGTTGTGTTCTGTCTGCTTTTGAGTCTTCCTATTGAGCGGCAGGTAATGGAAGTTCTGTTCCGTGAGATGATGCTGTCCGGTATTTCAGGCTGGATCACCATGTGGGTGGATCCGATGATCTATGTGAAAATGATGGCCATTGGTATTGCATCTTATGCAGTTGTTGCAATCATGGAGTTCCGCAGGATCCGTCATGTGCCAATGGATGAGGCATTGAAAAATGTGGAATAGAGTTATCTGTGAATAACCGCATATACCTCTTAAATTTTCCTAAATTTTCTGAAATACTGGAAATATTACTACAAACTTGCTATAATAAACCTAAGATTCCCGGACACAGAAGATAAGATCTATGAAGGATAGAGGCCTGTAAACAGAGCTGTGTAAGCTGTTGTTTGCTGGTAATAGCTGTGAATGGTACTGTTGTTTACGGAGTGGACAGCAGACTGAACCGTGTGGGAAGAATATACACAGGAAATCAGGTGAGGGAAATGACAGGCAGAAAGAAGGATCCGCTGTATAAGAGTTTCGGATATGCTTTCCAGGGAATTTTTACCTGCATCCGCAATGAGCGGAATATGAAGATCCACTGCACAGTGGCAGTTCTCGTAGTGATCGCAGGAGTGATACTGGGGCTTTCGATGACTGAGTGGTGTATCTGTCTGGGACTTTTCGGTATGGTGATGTCGCTGGAGCTGGTGAATACAGCTGTGGAATCTGTGGTTGACCTTGTAACCCAGGAGCGTAAGCCTCTTGCAAAGATCGCCAAAGATACAGCAGCCGGTGCAGTACTGATCGCAGCTATCATGGCAGCCATTGTGGGACTGATCATTTTTGTTCCCAAAGGACTTGTTTTTCTGGGAGTATTGTAAAAAAAGCTGAACAATTCAGCAGTCTGCTAACTGTGAAGATATTGAACAGTTACGTAAGTGACATGAAACAGGAATTCAGAGATAACGAGGATGTTCTGTCTTATTGTTGGTTACAATATCAGGCAGAGTGTGTTTTCAGGAAAGGAGAATATACTATGGAATTAGGAGAAGGACTGAAGAAAATTTTACTGGCAGGAATTGGTACAGCAGCAGTGACAGCTGAGAAATCAAAAGAGATTCTGGATGATCTGGTTAAAAAAGGCGAGCTTACTGTTGAGCAGGGCAAGGTCCTTAATCAGGAACTGAAGCACAATATCAAATCAACAGTTAAGTCAGCAGCTGATTCTGTAAAGGAGTCCGCAGCCAGAAAGAATGATCAGGAAGAGCTGAAGGCCACGATTTCCAAACTGACACCGGAGCAGCTGGCGGCAGTGAAGGCACAGATCGAGAGCATGCAGGCCGAGGCTGCTGAGAAAAAAGCAGCTGAGCTTCTCCGGCAGAAGAGGCAGATGCAGAAGAGCCGGAGGCTGAGACTTCTTCTGCTGAGGAGACTGCGGAAGAAGCAGGAAGTGAAGATACGGCAGAATAAAAGGAGTCTGATCAAAACAGATCAAGGTAAGTCCCCTGTTGAATTGCGAAAAATGATAGACAGGAAAGGATAGCCAGCTGACAACAATGTAAACGGAGAATCATATGGGCAGAGAAGAACAGGAGAAGAAAGAAAATAACGGATATGGAGAACGGCTGAGAGAGATCACAGCCGTTCTGAAAAAGCATGCAATCACCCGGGGCGTTTCTCCTGAGAAGCTCCGGCTCATACTGGAAGATCTGGGCCCAACTTATATCAAGTTGGGTCAGATCATGTCCCTGCGTTCTGATATTCTTCCAAAGAGATACTGTGACGAGCTGATGAAGCTCTGCTCTGATGTACCGCCGATGCCTTTTTCCCAGGTGATCGAGGTACTGGAAGAGTCCATGGGCTGTCCGTGGCAGGCAGAGTTTCAGCATATTGAGCAGAAACCCCTGGGAGCAGCATCGATTGCCAGGTGCATCGGGCTACATTGAAAACAGGCGAAGAGGTTGTGATCAAGGTTCAGCGAAAAGGAATCTATGAGACCATGGCTAGGGATATCGGTCTGATGCACAAGGCTGTACGTCTGATGCCTCCGGTGAGCATTAAGGGCATGGTGGATCTGAACATGGTTTTAAGTGAACTGTGGACTGTGACCCAGGAGGAGATGAATTTCCTGACGGAAGCTGCAAACATGGCAGAATTTGCAAAAAAGAACAAAGATGTGGCTTTTGTGAAAGTGCCGATCCTCTACCGTGAGTATATTTCGCCGCATATTCTTGTGATGGAATATATTGACGGTTTTGCTGTCAATGACAAGGCTGCTCTTCTGTCCAATGGTTATGATCTTAATGAGGTCGGAACGAAATATGTGGATAATTTCATCAAACAGGTGATGGAGGATGGTTTTTTCCACGCAGACCCGCATCCGGGAAACGTGCGGATCCAGGAGGGAAAGATCGTCTGGATCGACATGGGAATGATGGGACGGCTGACGGAGCGAGACCGCCAGTTGATCAGCGAAGCCATCGAAGGTGTTGCCATGAACAATATAGGCAAGATCCAGGATGCGGTCCTGGCTCTTGGTGAATTTAAAGGAAAACCGGATTCCAGCAAGCTGTATGAGGATATCCGCGGACTTATGGATAAATACGGTACTGCAGATATGGGAAACATTGATGTGGCAGAAGTCATGGTGGATCTGATGGAGGTCATGAAGGAGAATAAGATCATGATGCCTCACGGACTGACCATGCTTGCGCGAGGACTGACCCATGTTGAAGGGGTTCTGGCTGAGATCTGCCCGGAGATCAATATGACACAGATTGCCGCAGCAAGCTCAAGGAGCAGTTGTTCAGCAACGGGAACTGGAAGCGTGAGATAAAAAAAGAAGGAAAAAATCTTGCCTGGTCCCTGAAACGTGCAGTGGATATTCCTTCTCTGGCAGCAGATTTTCTTCAGGGCTGTATGAAAGGGCAGACGAAAATCAATCTGGATCTTCATGCCTCGGATGATCTGGCGTGGCTTTTGCGCCGGCTGGTGCGGAATATTGTGATGGGGCTGTGGGTGATGGCACTTCTGATCAGTTCCAGCATTATCTGTACTACGGATATGAAACCAAAGCTGTGGGGGATTCCGGCGTTGGGCGCCTTTGGTTATGTGTTTGCTTTTATTATTGTTCTGTATGTGTTTATCAAGCATTTCTTTTCAGGAAAAAAATAAAAGACGGAGATCATTTGCAGAGTCTGCAGGATGGTTTCCGCCTTTTTTTGCTGTTATGAAATTGTTCCGGACTGTCTGCAGTTAAGAGATATTATCTTTCATCAGGCAGAAAAATGACGGAGTGCAGGTATCTGGTCAGATGTAGATAGTTCCGCTGTAGGCTTTGCGGAATTCCTTTGGAGTGTAGCCGGTTCCCTGTCGGAAATAGTTGCAGAAGGATGGGGCGTCCCGGAAACCGCAGGAGAGTGCTGCTTCTGTGATGGTGCAGGAGGAAGAACAGAGAAGCTGGGCTGCCATCTGGAGGCGGTGTTTCAGGAGATATTGTTTTGGTGATGTATTTTCGTGTTCCATGAAGATACGGTAAAGGTAGGAACGTTCGATTCCTACGTAGCGTGCCACGTCAGAGATATGGATAGGGTAGGCGTAATTGTTCCTGATGTATTCGGAAGCTTGCTGAAAGTAGAGGGTTGAGATGTCGGTTCTGCTTTCGGAAGGCTTTTTTTGCATGACGGATAGCATCAGGAGGAGGTTCCTGCGGAGGAAAGGCCGTTTCCGTTGTTTTCGGAAAAGGTGTCAAGGAGGTTTTGCATGTGGGTAAGGAGGCTGTTTTTCAGGGAGGGTGTTTCCGGGGTGAAGATGAGAGAGTCGGAAAATATGGTTTGTTTCAGGATTTCTTTGCAGGTGGAGCCGTCAAAGCCCGCCCAGGCATAGCTCCAGGGTTCGGAGCTGTCAGCGCGGTAGTAGATGGAGTCCATTGGACGGATGAGAAAAGCATCACCTGCTTTCAGATGGTAGGTGTGGCCGCTGCACTGGTAGATGCCTTTGCCGTGGAAGATCACGTGGAGGAGGTAGTGTGGGCGCATGGCCGGACCGAAGGAGTGGTTCGGGCCACAGTCTTCCTGACCGCAGAAGTAGACGGAAAGAGCGTGCTGGGGGTTGGGTTCTTTTTTTCATTTGACTGGGCCTCCTGTTTTTTGTCACAAAAGTGTAATATCCTCCTCCGGAGGAAGCAGTTTCTTAAAAAAACGATACAAAAGCATCGAATTGATAAAAGCTACAAGTCCAAATCCGAAGAAAAACCAGCAGCATACGTAAAGTGGCTGTAGCTTTACATCAAGATAAGTCATATATAATGGAAAGATCGTGATCACTGCAATGGCGATCGTTGTGGGAAAATGCATAAATGCCAGCAGAAATGCATTTCTGCAAAGTGCTCCCAGCGTATTGGCAAAGGTTGCGATCACCGGGAAGATGTATAAAGTAAAAATAATCAGCAGAGTCAGGACTCCCACAGAAAGATAAAAGAGCATATGTGCAGCACTTTCTTCTACATGGAGCAGGAAACGTATATTCAGGATGATCACGGTTCCGGCAGCAAGGATCAGCAGCCATACGATCAGTGACTGTTTGAAGTTTTCCTTAAAAGCTCTGAAAAATGTTTTCGTCGTGCCGTTGTTATTCCCTTTTACTGTACGCATCATGCAGTGATAAAGGGCAGTCAGTGAAGGCCCGATGGTGATCACCGGGATACTGCAGAGAATAAAAAGAAGATTGGCGATCACAATGTCGCCCAGTTTGTTGAGAAATACATGAACAACATTATCTTCATTCAAAAGATTCATAACGAAATACCTCCTTATATAGAAATATAAAAATGAAAAACAGACCACAGTTGTAAAGTCCGATACAGGTAATCTTAGCACAGTTTTCGATTGTGTGTAAAGAGCGGGAACACAGATAAGTATCCTGTGCATTATAAAGTGTGTTCTGTCCACAGAGTGAATAGTAATACGCTTCGCTGTGAATGCGGATCGTAAATACCCGTCTGACTGTGAGAAAACCGGTGTGGCTGAAAATCTTTTGAGGGAAAACCGGAGGATACAGTACATTTTATGGGACTGAATAAAAAACATGGAACTTTGCGTGCATATGTAGAAATAATGGCACGCATGGAATTATGTTAGGAACGGGAAAACAATTTTTTCGTCAAATGACATTTGTACATGTTTTAAGTTAGTAAAAACATACAAAAACAGACATGTAAAAATGTTTGCTTTGCCATAAAGAAACAAAATGGTTTCAAAACATACTCAAAAATAGTGGAAATTATGGAAAAATATAAAAAAACATAAAAACACGGGAAAAAATGACGGATAATTAACAAAGTATGAATAAAAAATGGATAAAATGAACAAATAATAACATTTTTCCATATTGAAATGACAATAATCCATTTATTATTTTTCCATGTGCAATTATGATAATATCAACGGTCAGGGACGTGAAAAAATATAAAAACTGACCAAAGAAAGAGGGAAGATAAGAAAGATTTAAAAGGAGGAAGAAGTTATGAATTTTAAAAGAGTAGCAGCATTATTGTTAGCAGGTGCCATGGTAATGACAGCAGTTCCGGTATATGCAAAAGGTGACGATGTTACACTTTCCGTATCCATCTGGGACACCAACCAGGAGCCGGGAATCAAAGAAATTCTTGCAGACTTCACAGAGAAGACAGGAATCAAGACAGAGATTTCCGTTGTTAAATGGGATGAGTACTGGACAATGCTCGAGGCCGGTGCACAGGGTGGTTCCCTTCCGGACGTATTCTGGATGCACTCCAACGAGAGTCAGAGATACATGTCCAACGATATGCTTCTTGATCTGACCGATAAGATCAAAGACAGCGATCTGATCGATCCGGAGAACTATCCGGAGGATATCTGGGGACTGTATACATACGATGATAAATATTATGCAGTACCGAAGGATATAGATACAATCGCTCTCTGGTACAACAAGACATTATTTGACGAGGCAGGACTTGATTATCCGACAGCTGACTGGACATGGGATGATGTTACAGAGGCAGCTAAGAACTTACCAAGGATGATGGTTCCCAGTACGGTCTCGCAATGAGAAATGATAACAACCAGGCCGGATACTACAACCTGATCTATGATAACGGCGGATACATCATCAGCGATGACAAGACAAAATCCGGCTGGGATGATGAGAAGACGATCGCAGCTATGCAGACACTGGAAGGATGGATCAAGGATGGCGTGATCCCGTCTCTTGAGACAATGTCCGAGAACAACGAGGACGTACTTTTCGAGGCTGGCAAGATCGCTATGACATGCCAGGGCTCCTGGATGCTTGCAGCATTTAAAGAGAACGAGTACACAGCAGCTAACTGTGATTGTGTAGAGCTTCCTAAAAACGCTGAGACAGGCAGAAGAGCTTCCTTATATAACGGACTTGGATGGGCAGCATCTGCTTCCGGTGAGCACACAGACGAAGCTTGGCAGCTGATCGAGTACCTCGGATCCAAAGAGGCTCAGGAGAAACAGGCTGAGCTTGGTGTTACAATGAGTGCATACAAGGATACATCTGATGCATGGGCTAAATCCGCAGACTTCAACCTTCAGGCTTATCTGAACATGATGGATGACATGGTAATCCGTCCATACTCCAAATCTACTGTAACATGGGAGAACGAGGACAACGAGATCCTTAAAGGCGTATACACAGGCGACATCACAATGGAAGAGGCTTGCAAGCAGATGGCTGATCAGATGAACGAGAAGCTGGCTGAGGAGTAAGCATTAAGAAACACCGATAATTAAGTGCAGTAATGAGAGGGGCCGCCGCACTCAGGTGCAGCGGCCTCATACATAGAAGGAATAGAAGGAGTGATTCTTATGGCTAAAACTACCAAGTCACAGGCACGGACAAAGAGAGAGCGCAGTGAGTTCCTCTGGGGCTGGCTGTTTATTCTCCCAACAACCATCGGATTGATCGTATTGAACATCATTCCGATCTTCCAGACTATTTACCAGAGCTTTTTCAAAACAGGAGATTTTGGTAAAGGAAATATCTTTATCGGCTTACAGAACTATCAGAAGGTTTTTGCAGATAAAGAGATCTGGCAGGCACTGATCAACACATTCAAATATGCGATCGTGGAGGTCCCTTTTTCCATTGCCATCGCACTTGTTCTTGCAGTACTTCTTAACAGAAAGATGAAGGGCCGTTCTGTTTACAGAACCATCATCTTCCTCCCGATGGTAGCAGCTCCGGCAGCGGTAGCCATGGTATGGAGATGGCTGTTCAACTCTGATTATGGTCTTATCAATAACGTTTTCCATGTTCATGTAAACTGGGTTTCTAATCCGAAAATTGCAGTATTTGCAGTTGCGATCATCGGTGTATGGTCTATCATCGGTTACAATATGGTTCTTTTCCTGTCAGGACTTCAGGAAATCCCGAGAGATTATTATGAAGCTGCATCTATTGACGGTGCTACAGGTGTGAATGCATTCTTTAACATCACGATCCCGCTTCTTTCACCAACCATTTTCTTCGTACTTGTTACCCGTGTGATCGGATCCCTTCAGGTATTCGACCTGATCTATATGGTTATTGACAAGTCAAACCCGGCACTTACCAAGACTCAGTCACTGGTTTATCTGTTCTATAAATATGCATTTATCAATAAGAACATGGGATACGGCGCTACGATCGTAGTAGTACTTCTTATCATCACCATGATCCTGACAGTATTCCAGATGATCGGTCAGAAGAAATGGGTATTCTACAACTAAAAAGGGGGATTAACCATGGATAGTATGGAAACAAAAAAGAAATTAACCACTATTTTAATACATGTCATACTGATCATTGTGTCCATAACGATGCTTGTGCCATTTATCTGGATGATCCTGACAGCTTTTAAATCTGTAACGGAAGCAACATCTGTAGATCCTTTCACCATTTTCCCGAAAATATGGAGAAAAGACGCATTTATTTCTGTTATCAATAATATGAACTTCCTGCTTCTGTACAAGAATACACTGCTTCTGATCTTCTTCCGAGTAGTGTGTGCGGTTCTTACAGCAACTATGGCAGGCTATGCATTTGGACGACTGAATTTCAAGGGTCGTGATCTCTGCTTCGGTCTTGTACTGTTCCAGATGATGGTTCCGGTACAGATCTTCATCATCCCACAGTACCTGATGGTTAGCAAGATGGGTATGCTGAATACGATCTTTGCCCTTGTATTCCCGGGTATTGTCACTGCGTTCGGTACCTTCCTTCTGAGACAGGGATATATGGGATTGCCGAAGGATCTGGAGGAGGCTGCCAGACTTGATGGATGTAATATCGGGCAAACCTTCCTTTACATCATGGCACCACTTACAAGATCCAGTATGGTTGCACTTGGAATTTTCACAGCTGTATTCGCATTCAAAGACCTGATGTGGCCGATGATCGTTAATACAGATAAGGATATGCTGGTACTTTCTTCCGCACTTGCAAAGATGCAGGGCCAGTACGTATCCAAATTCCCGGAACTGATGGCTGCATCTCTGATCGCCTGCATTCCGATGATCGTGATCTACATGATCTTCCAGAAACAGTTTATCGAAGGTATTGCTACCAGCGGTGGAAAACTGTAATCAGAAATATTACATAAGGTAATACAAGACCGCTGACAATGTATATAACTGAGGATTTGGTTATTGAGGTTGTCAGCGGTATTTTTATCGAAGTAAAAGCCAAAATGAACAGTCATTTGATGATTCTTAAGGAAAGAGGCGGATATTTTTATCCGCAGTAAACGAAAAAAGGAGAAAATTATGCCGATCAAATTTCACGAGGGATCAAAGACATTCCACATTTATAACAAACATTTAAGTTACATCACCTGTATCATGGAAAATGGTCAGATGGAGAATCTGTACTATGGAAAAGCTATCCGCGATAAAGAGGATTTCAGTTATCTTCATGAAGAGATCATGCGTTCCCTGATGGCTGTATGCGTTCCGGAACCGGGACTTCTTTCCATGCAGTATACCAAACAGGAGTATCCTGTTTACGGAACCGGTGATTACAGAAGCCCGGCTCTTACTGTTCGTCAGGAAAACGGAAGCGAGATCGCAGATTTCAAATATGTTTCTCATAAGATCTATGGCGGCAAGAAGAAGCTTGCAGGTCTTCCGGCAACTTATACAGAAAGTGATGAGGAAGCAACATCTCTGGATATCACACTTCATGATTCTGTGATGGATACAGATCTTATTCTTACATATTCCGTATATGAGGATTATCCGGTGATCACCAGAAGCGCACGCCTTGTTCAGAAAGGGGATCAGAAGATCCGTCTTGAGAACGTGATGAGTGCAGCAGTGGAGTTCCCGGATATGGATTATGAGATGATCCATCTTTCCGGTGCGTGGGCACGTGAGCGCTATGTAAAAACACGTAAACTTGAGATGGGTACACAGGCTGTACAGAGTCTTGCAGGAACCGGTTCCAGCTCTGAGCAGAATCCGTTTATCGCACTGAAGCGTCCTCATACAACAGAAGACACAGGCGAGGTTTTCGGCTTCAGCTTTGTGTACAGCGGCAACTTCCTTGCACAGGTTGAGGTTTCCACCTACGAGATGACACGAGTTATGATGGGAATCAATCCTCAGGGATTTTCCTGGGAGCTTTCCAGAGATGAGGAATTCCAGACTCCGGAGGTTGTTATGGTATACAGCGATAAGGGCTTAAACGGAATGAGCCAGGCTTACCACAGATTGTACCGTGACCGCCTGATGCGCGGAAAATGGAGAAATCACGCTCGCCCGATCCTTCTTAATAACTGGGAAGCAACCTATTTTGATTTTGATGAGGAAAAAATCCTCAATATTGCAAAAAAAGCCAAAGAGGTTGGGGTAGAGCTGTTCGTTCTGGATGACGGATGGTTCGGAACAAGAAACGATGATTACCAGGGCCTTGGCGACTGGTTTGTAAATAAGAACAAGCTTCCAAACGGAATTTCCGGACTTTCCCGTAAGATCGAGGAGATGGGACTGAAATTCGGTCTCTGGGTAGAGCTTGAGATGGTAAACAAGAACAGTGACTGCTACAGAGCACATCCGGACTGGATCATCGGAGCACCGGACCGTTTTGAGTCCCATTCAAGACATCAGCACGTTCTTGATTTTTCCAGACCTGAGGTTGTGGATTTCATCTACGATTCTATCTCCAAAGTTATCGAGGAATCTTCCATTTCCTACATTAAATGGGATATGAACCGTTACATGTCTGAGCCTTTCAGCCGCGGCGCATCTGCAGCAGATCAGGGTAAGACCATGCATAAATATATCCTTGGTGTTTATGAGCTGTATACAAGACTGACAGAGAGATTTCCTGACATCCTCTTTGAATCCTGCGCAAGCGGCGGAGCAAGATTTGATCCGGGAATGCTGTATTTTGCACCGCAGACATGGACCAGTGATGATACCGATGCTGCTGAGAGAGAAAAGATCCAGTACGGTACCTCCTTTGTCTATCCGATCGTCAGCATGGGATCTCATGTATCGGCAGTACCGAATCATCAGCTGCACCGTACCACACCGCTTTCCACAAGAGCAAATGTGGCATATTTCGGAACCTTTGGCTATGAGCTGGATCTGAACCTTTTAAGTGCCAAAGAGATCGAAGAGGTAAAGGCACAGGTGGAATTCATGAAGGAACATCGTGACCTGATCCAGGTGGAGGGTGATTTTTACCGTATCTTAAGCCCGTTTGAAGGTAACGACACTGCGTGGATGGTTGTTTCCAGGGATAAGAAACAGGCAGTTGCCGGTTATTATGAGAGACTGAACAAGGTTAATGCTTCCTGGATGCGTCTGCGCTTCAAAGGTCTTGACGAGGATCAGCTCTACAGAGTAGAATGGGAAGATAAGTGCCTGAAAGCATATGGAAATGAATTGATGTATGCAGGAATCCCGGTTGATCGTGACTACTGCAACAAGACAAACGGTGATTTCCATTCTGTATTGTATACAATTGAGGCAGAGGGTTGATCGGATCGGCTGCAGAACAGTTAGCTGGTACAGACAGACCGCCGGATATGGCGGTCTGTTGCTGAGTTGCCGGCTGTCTGAACAGAGCTGTGGATTACGGATATACGTTTGATCTGAAAAAAAAGAACGCAGAATATCAGGGAGGTGAAAAGTTGCTTCATACAGTTGGTTTTACAAACTCAGACAGCTATAAATGTCTGGAGAATTTAAAGAAAGGTGCGGTGGATCTCTGTCTTACTTACTGTGGGTGGGAAAGCTGTGATCCGGGACATCGATTTGGACCAAATAAAAGGATCTCTCATGTACTTCATATCGTGGAATCCGGAACCGGGGTTTTTGAGATGGATGGACACCAGTATCATCTGAGCGGCGGAGAAGCATTTCTGATCCCATCCGGTGTGGAGGCCTGGTATGAGGCAGACATGGATAATCCCTGGACGTACCGCTGGGTAGGATTTGAGGGAATGACTGCAGAGGAAGTGATCCATGTAAGTGGCTTCAGCCGGGAAAATCCGGTCCGAAGGATCCACTGCATGGAAAATGCGGCGAAGTATATTGATGCAATGGTACGGACCAACAAGCTTGTTTTTGAAAATGAGCTGAAACGGAACGGACTTCTGATGCTTCTTTTTTCTGATCTGATCACGGATAACAGAGATGCATGTCTGAGAGAAGGCAAGCTTCTCCCATCCCACAGATATCCCAATTCCGTCTATGTGGAGCATGCAGTGGATTACATTGCAGCCAATTTTGACAAGAGGCTTAAGATCAATGAACTGGCAGACCGCATTGGAGTAAACCGGAGCTATCTTACCAGCTCGTTTAAAAAAAGCCTCGGATGCTCGCCACAGGAATATCTTATGAATCTTCGCATCGAGAAGGCAAAGACTCTTTTGAAAAACGGAGATATTCAGGTCAGTGAAGTTGCTGTAAGAGTCGGGTATGGAGATCCCCTGGCTTTTTCAAAGGTATTCAAGGCAAGAACAGGAAGAAGTCCGAGAGAATATAAGGAAGAAAAGAGAAAACTTGTAATAAAGGGAAAGAAGGGGGATTATACGGAAACTGAAGCCTGATCCTGTGATATATTTCACGAAGAAAAAAACTCTCTGTCTGTGCCAGAATATATAAAATTCTGGTATCGGGCAGAGAGTTTTTTATGTCATAAGAAATGTTATAGAAAATTACTTCTGGGTATCTCATGCAACAAAACAACAATTATTAACATCAAAGTACATATTTTAAACAAGTTTCCGGTAGTATGATAAGCTCACAAGGAAAACGAAGCGGGACTGCACCGCAGAAATAGCAGAAAATCAGGAATTTTAAAGAAAAATATAACAATTCCGGATAAGAGATCTAATAAAGAGAACAGGAGGAAACGAACATGATCAAAATTACATTCATGGGAGCTGGAAGCACGGTTTTCGCAAGAAATGTACTTGGAGACTGTATGTGCACACCGGCACTTCGCGAGAGCGAGATCGCACTTTATGATATTGACGAGAAGAGACTGGAGGATTCCAGAATTATCTTAAGTGCCATCAATCACAACGTAAACGAGGACCGCGCAGTGATCAAAACCTATCTTGGTGCCGAGAACCGTAAAGATGCACTTCGCGATGCGGATTTCGTAGTCAACGCCATTCAGGTAGGCGGATATGAGCCATGCACAGTTACAGACTTTGAGATCCCGAAGAAATACGGCATCAAACAGACAATCGCAGATACTCTGGGAATCGGTGGAATCATGCGTGCACTTCGTACCATTCCGGTTCTGGAAGAGTTTGCACGGGACATGGAAGAAGTCTGCCCGAACACTTTGTTCCTGAATTACTCCAATCCGATGGCAATGCTTACCGGTTATATGCAGCGCTTCACAAAGATCCGTACAGTAGGTCTCTGCCACAGCGTTCAGGTCTGCTCCCAGAAGCTTCTTGAGGGAATGGGAATGGAAGACAAGCTTGAGGGACGTACCGAGCTGATCGCAGGTATCAACCATATGGCATGGCTTCTTGAAATCCATGATAAAGACGGAAACGATCTGTATCCGGAGATCCGCAGAATTGCAGAGGAGAAGAATACTTCCGGTGAGAAACATGAGGATATGGTACGTTATGAGTACATCCGTCATCTTGGCTACTACTGCACAGAGTCCAGTGAGCACAATGCAGAGTACAATCCGTTCTTTATCAAATCCAGATATCCGGAGATGATCGAGGAATTCAATATTCCACTTGACGAATATCCGAGAAGATGTATCAAACAGATCGAGGGTTGGGAAAAAGAGCGTGAGGATATCCTCAAAGACGGCAAGATCGGCCATGAGAGAAGTAAAGAGTATGCTTCCTACATCATGGAGGCTGTTGTTACAAACACACCGTACAAGATTGGTGGAAACGTTCTTAACAACGGTTATATCGACAACCTTCCGTCAGATGCCTGCGTAGAGGTTCCATGTTATATTGACGGAACCGGTGTACACCCGGTAAAAGTGGGCAAGCTTCCTACACAGCTGGCAGCTATGAACTCATCCAATGTCAGCCCGCAGCTCCTTGCTATTGAGGCAGCAGTGACCAAAGACCGCCAGAAGATCTATCAGGCAGCTATGATGGATCCTCACACAGGTGCAGAGCTGAATATCAAAGATATCCAGGCAATGTGTGATGAGCTGATCGAGGCACATGGAGATTATATGAAGATGTACCGCTAAATGAAAGGTATGTCAGGGGACTCCCGAGCAGTTTTCTGAATAGACAGGCCGGATCATTAAAATGGATGTTCCGGCCTTTTTATGATGTAAAATGTTGATGTTTTTTCACAGGAATATTATAATTGGGATATGTATTTCAGCAAATAATACGGGAGGATTTTTACAATGGGAGCAAATGAGGCAAAAACAGCGATTCTTGAGAACCGCACAGCACTTGGAATCGAGTTTGGTTCTACAAGGATCAAGGCAGTTCTGGTTGATGATAAGAACCAGCCTATCGCATCCGGCGGTTACGGATGGGAGAATCAGTATGTGGATGGTATCTGGACATACAGCCTGGAGGAAATCTGGAAAGGTCTCCAGGCCAGCTATCAGGATATGGCAAAAGATGTCCGGGAAAAATATGGAGTGGAGCTGACAAGCGTAGGGGCTTTTGGAGTCAGTGCCATGATGCACGGATATATGCCGTTTAACAAAGCTGGCGAGCTGATGGTTCCGTTCCGCACATGGAGAAACAATATCACAGGTGAGGCATCTGAGAAACTTGGAGAACTTTTCCATTATAATATCCCTCAGAGATGGAGCATTGCACATCTGTACCAGGCGATCTTAAACGGCGAGGAGCATGTGAAAGATATTGATTATATCACAACTCTGGAAGCCTATGTACACTGGAAGCTTACCGGAAAAAGAGTTCTGGGTATCGGTGATGCGGCAGGTATGTTCCCCATCGACAGCGAAACAAAAGACTACAATGAGGAGATGGTGAAGAAATTTGATGAGCTGGTAGCTCCTTATGGATTCCCATGGAAACTCCGCGATATCATGCCGGAGGTTATGGTTGCAGGACAGGATGCGGGTACTCTTACAGAAGAAGGAGCAAAGCTTCTTGATGTAACCGGCAGACTGAAAGCAGGAATCCCGATGTGTCCGCCTGAGGGAGACGCAGGAACCGGTATGGTTGCCACAAACAGTGTGCGTCAGCGGACAGGAAATGTTTCAGCAGGAACTTCTGTATTTGCCATGATCGTCCTGGAAAAAGCCCTTTCCAAACCGTACAAAGAGATCGATATGGTCACAACACCTGCCGGTGATCCGGTTGCCATGGCACATTCCAACAACTGCACATCTGATTTGAATGCCTGGGTGAATGTGTTTAAGGAATTTATGGAAGCAATGGGCATGGAAGTGGATATGGACAAATTGTTCGGAACACTTTACAATAAAGCAATGGAGGGAGATCCTGACTGTGGCGGACTTCTTTCCTATTGTTATTTCTCAGGTGAGCATATGACTGGCTTTGAGGAGGGACGTCCTCTGTTTGTCCGCTCTCCGGAGAGCAAATTTACACTTGCCAATTTTATGAGAAACAATCTTTATACCTGTCTTGGAGCTATGCGTGTAGGTCTTGATATCCTTCTTAATCAGGAGCATGTGAAGATCGACAAGCTTCTTGGACATGGCGGCCTCTTTAAGACAAAAGGTGTTGGCCAGCAGATCCTTGCAGATGCAGTGAATGCACCGGTTTCCGTTATGTCAACTGCCGGGGAAGGCGGAGCCTGGGGAATCGCACTTCTGGCATCTTATCTCATTAACAAAAAAGATGGTGAAGATCTTGCTGATTTCCTGGATGAAAATGTATTTAAAGGAAACGAAGGCAGCACACTGGCACCGGAAGCAGAAGGTGTGAAGGGATTTGATGCGTTCATGGACCGGTACATGAAAGGCCTTGGTATTGAGCGGGCAGCTGTAGAATCCAGGATCTGGTAAAGAGCAGAGCGGATTGAAATATAAATCTTTGATTTACAGGAACAATGAAAATGAAATCAGAGGAATATAAATGAAACAGACAGATTATGAGAAAAAACCGGCTCCAGCCAGATCGTACATGTTGTGATCGATCGTCCAATGAATACTTACCATCGGAGCACAAGGATCTTTTTTATCCGGTAAATTATGGATATATAGAAGGAATCATTGCTCCGGATGGCGAGGAACAGGATGTATATGTTCTGGGCGTGGATCACCCGGTAAAGGAATTTACTGGTAAAATCATTGCTGTTATCCACCGTTTTAATGATGTGGAAGATAAATGGGTGGCAGTACCGGAAAATATGACTATGACGGCCGGGGAAATCATGGCACAGGTAAGTTTTCAGGAGCAGTATTTTAAGACAGTGATAGAGATGATTGAATAAAAAGCAGCAGGTGACATTAAATAAGGAGAAAACACTACAATGGAAAAATCAACAGTTTATTTTACAGATTTTCGTTGTCCTGTGGGAACCAGTCAGCTTGATAAGCTGAAAAAGCTCTGTGTTGCTGCCGGAATCAGAGACATTGACATGGACGGAAAATTTGTAGCCATTAAGATGCATTTCGGTGAGCTGGGAAACCTGGCATTTCTTCGCCCGAACTATGCAAAAGCTGTGGCAGATCTCTGCAAAGAACAGGGCGGGCTGCCATTTCTGACAGACTGCAACACTCTTTACCCGGGAAGCAGAAAGAATGCTCTGGAGCATCTGGACTGTGCAAACCTCAATGGTTTTAATACCATTACTACAGGCTGCCAGATTATTATTGGAGATGGACTTCGAGGAACAGATGAGATAGAGGTTCCGGTAGTAAACGGAGAATACTGCAAAACTGCGCTGATCGGACATGCGATCATGGATGCGGATATTTTTATCAGTCTCAGTCACTTTAAAGGGCATGAGTCAACAGGATTCGGCGGTGCTCTGAAGAATATCGGTATGGGCTGCGGAAGCCGTGCAGGAAAGATGCAGCAGCATGCCAGCGGTAAACCTGCCATCAACGAAGAAGTCTGTCGTGGATGCAAACGCTGCGCGAAAGAATGTGGAAGTGATGCCATTACTTATGTAAACAAAAAAGCAGTTATTGATTATGATAAATGCAAGGGCTGTGGCCGCTGTATCGGAGCCTGCAGTTTTGATGCTGTTTACAATCCGAATAGCAGTGCTAATGAAATGCTTGACCGCAAGATGGCTGAGTATGCACAGGCTGTCTGTCATGGACGTCCACATTTTCATATTGCACTGGTACAGGATATCAGCCCGAACTGCGACTGCACGGTGAGAACGATGCGCCGATCCTTCCGGATATCGGAATGTTCGCAAGCTTTGACCCGGTAGCTCTGGATCAGGCATGTGCAGATGCCTGTCTCAAGCAACGCCGATCGAAAACAGCCAGCTTGGAGAGCATCTGGCAGAGCCAGGATGGCACTGTCATCACGATCATTTCAAAGATTCCAACCCTAATGTAGAATGGAAAGCAACTCTGGACCAGGCAGAAAAGATCGGCCTGGGAACAAGAGAGTATGAGCTGAAGAGAATTAAATAAAAAAGTATATCAAATGATAAAAAGCAGGAGCAGACATGGATGACATGTGATAGCACCTGCTTTTTATATGCCCAAAATGTTCTTCCACTCCTGCAAAACAGCAGGTGTTGCCTATGGCAAAAAGATGGAAGGAATCCGTATATGAATTTGCAAAAGCAGAGGTACTTGAGGCAGGAAGAGAAGAAAGGCAGAAAGAAGACAGGAAATGTACCGTGGAACAAAGGTGATAACGTAAGAGAGAATATGCCATTTCCAGCCCTTTGGTTCATGAGATGATCAGTGAAAATTTTATTGAAAATATTTTTCCTTAATGGTATCATGAGACACGAAAAACACAGAAAATAAAAATACCAGGCTGTTAATAGTAAGTACATACGTTACAACAGATTACAGCCAGTCGGACAGCGAAAGAGCAGCAGGTGGCTAACTGCAGAAATTCGCTGTGATATACAGGAGGAGAAAAAACAATGAAATTAACCATGCTTGGAACAGGCAACGCACTGGTAACAGAGTGCTATAATACATGCTTCGTGCTCAGCGATGAGTACGGCCATTTTCTGGTTGACGGCGGCGGTGGAAACACTGTGCTTTCCCAGCTTAAGAAAGCAGGCGTAGATCTGATGGATGTTCATGAGATCTTTGTTACACATAAGCATGTTGACCATATCATGGGAATTGTTTGGGTGATCAGAATTATCTGCCAGAACATGAAGAAGGGTGCTTATCAGGGCGAGGCCAATATCTACGCACATGACGAAGTGATCGGACTGCTGAAAGACATGGCATTTAAGCTTCTCAACAAGAAAGAGACACAGTACATCGGTGACAGGCTTCATCTGATCGAGGTAAAAGACGGCGAAGAGAAAACGATTCTCAATAAGAAAGTAACATTCTTCGATATCGGCTCCACCAAGGCGAAACAGTTTGGTTTCCAGATGATCTACGGAGATAACAAGGTGTTGACATGCTGCGGAGATGAGCCATATAACGAATGTGAGGAAAAATATGCGAAGGGCAGCGACTGGATGTTCCACGAAGCATTTTGCCTGTATGGACAGCGTGACATCTTCAATCCTTATGAGAAACATCATTCCACAGTTAAGGATGCCAGCGAGCTTGCCCAGCAGCTTGGCGTAAAGAATCTTGTACTGTATCACACAGAGGATAAGAACATTAAGAATCGTAAAGAACTTTACGGAGCAGAAGGCAGAGAGTATTATCACGGAAATCTGTTTGTTCCGGATGATCTTGATGTGATCGAAATGTAATTTTTTATGAAGTAAAAAGAAAAGACCGGAAGTGCGAGGTAACATAACACATGCCAGAAACAGACAACATCATACTTGAAAAAAAATACAGAAAACTCCAGGATATCCTTCATTCTCTTGGAAGCGTAGCCGTAGCATTTTCCGGCGGCGTAGATTCCACATTTCTTCTGAAAGCAGCACAGGAGACACTTGGTGACAAGGCCATGGCCATCACTGCATGCCCCTGCTCTTTCACAGACAGAGAGCTGAAAGAAACGGAGGATTTCTGCCAGGATAACCATATCTGCCAGGAAGTCTGCAGGATCAATGAATTTGACATTCCGGGCTTCCGTCAGAATCCACCTGACCGCTGCTACATCTGCAAAAAAGCCATTTTCACAAAACTCTGGGAAGCAGCGAAAGCGCATAATATGAATATGATCGCAGAAGGCTCCAACATGGATGACTTAGGCGATTACCGCCCGGGAAAAAGAGCCATCCAGGAACTTGGCGTGCGGAGTCCTCTCCAGGAAGCAGGCCTCTATAAAGAAGAGATCCGTGAGCTGTCAAAGCACATGAACCTTCCAACCTGGAACAAGCCGTCCTTTGCCTGTCTTGCATCCAGATTTGTATACGGTGAAACCATCACTGAGGAAAAGCTTCACATGGTGGATCAGGCCGAGCAGTTCCTGATAGATCTTGGTTTCCACCAGTTCCGCGTACGTATTCATGGAACAATGGCGAGGATCGAAGTCCCGGAAGAGGATATCCTGAAAATTGCAGATAATGAGACAAGAACAAAGATCACAGAGAAATTCTGCACTCTGGGATTCTCCTACGTAACATTGGATCTTCAGGGCTTCCGGTCCGGAAGTATGAATGAAACACTGGGAAAATAGTATCGGAAAATAAATAATCCCCCGGAAATACCGCACGAGAAGTATTTCGGGGGATTGCTGCACAAATAGAACCTGAGGCTCAATTACTGTTTTCAAATTTCAAATTTTGAATTGAGAATATCTGCCTGGCGGGCTGTATATCTTACATATAATCTTTCAGAACATTATGATCCCGCAGTACTTTCTCAACCACAGTTCCCTTCACAACATTCAGAAGAGGCTTCTTCAGTGCATTCAGAGGTCCGGGGAGCTGGATCTCAAGAGGAGATTTGCCGTCCATCAGTTTCACGGAGCTGTCCAGAAGCTCACGGATATCGTAAACACTTCCCCATACTTCCGGAACACCACGGTCTACACCAGTGAGGCCATATACAGCCTCCATTGCAGTACGTACAGAATATTCTGTAGTGAAAACAGTATCACGCGGAGTTTCGGCAAACTGTCCGAGGAATGCGAAGTTCACACAGCCATCCGGGATAACATCCGGGCGGTCGCCTTTTGCACGCGGCATGAAGAAAGCTGTGATATAAGGCATCATGGTCGGAACGCAGATCGCACTGTTCTCAGCCATATCATCGATCTGATCTACCGGAACACCAAGGTGGTACAACCACTCTGCAGTGATCTCTTTACCTGTGCAGTCTTTCATCGGCTTCTTGATATAGTCGCCGGGAACATCTGTGAAAAGTCCGTAAACCCATACGCAGACTTTATCAGGATCTTGCTCCTTGAACTGTCCCTGACGGTTGATGGTCCAGCTTAAGAGCCATTTGGAATCCTGGCAGCTTACGATACCACCGGTAACGACCTTGCCGGTACGTGGATCACGCTGACAGATGTTAGTGATATAAGGGATGATACGGTCATCCAGTGTGGTGACGGTAGCAGATTCCCAGTTGGTCTTGGCAATGTCTGAGCAGAATTTCTCCGGATGTCCGAAAGACGGATCCTGAGCTGCGATATTTTTCCACAGGGACCATACTCCGCTGGTACGTACCTCTGCATCACCATTCGGTGCATGGTTCTGATCACCGTAGATCGTGCCCTCTGTACAGCTTCCGTTTGTGACGAAAACAAGATCATTTTCTGTGAGAAGGATACCCTGCTCAACGCCTTTTACCTTGCACTCAATAGCAGAAGCGGTCTTTTTGCCATCCTTGAAATCAAAGATAACATTTGTGACTTCTGTGTTGAACTGGAAGTCAACACCTGCGTCCTCCAGATATTTCTTCATAGGAAGAATCAGAGATTCGTACTGATTATATTTCGTGAATTTCAGGGCACTGAAATCCGGAAGGCCTGCGATATGATGGATAAAACGCTGGAAGTAAAGCTTCATCTCAAGTGCACTGTGCCAGTTTCAAAAGCAAACATGGTGCGCCAGTACAGCCAGAAGGTGGAATTAAACACCTCATCGTCAAATACATCTTCAATAGTCTTATCGTAGAGATCCTCATCTTTGGTCATGAACAGCTTCATGATTTCCATACAGCCTTTCTGGCTCAGATTGAACTTGCCGTCTGTATGTGCATCCTGGCCACGGTTCACAGTTGCACGGCAGAGAGAGTAGTTCGGATCATGCTTATTCAGCCAGTAGAATTCATCCAGAACGGAAGCACCCGGTTTTTCAAGGGAAGGAATACTGTGGAAAAGATCCCACAGACATTCAAAATGGTTCTCCATCTCACGGCCGCCGCGCATAATGTAGCCTCTTGACGGATCATAGATTCCGTCGCAGGCACCGCCGGCGATATCCATGGCTTCCAGAATGTGGATGTGTTCACCAGGCATCTGTGCATCTCTTACAAGGAAGCAGGCAGCCGCAAGGGAAGCAAGACCGCTTCCTACGATATAGGCATGTTTATCATCAATGCCTTCCGGTTTCTCAGGGCGGGCAAAAGCTTCGTAGTTACCGTTGGAGTAATAAATTCCTTTACTGTTTTTGTCATATTTTCCGCGCTCTGTATTGCGGTAATTTTCGGTAGTTTTCTTTACATGTAAGTTTCCTCTTCATTGATCTCTTTTGTTTTTTTCATCAGTATGGCTGCGCCGGCTCCGGCTGCTGCAAGTGCTGCAAGTCCCATGAATCCTTTTTTATCTGACATATGACATCCACCTTTCATAAATGAGATACCTGTTTGTATCGGATTAACTGTTCTTTGTTGCTGTTGATGCTATGATAGCCCATCCGGAAAAAAGATTCTATTTACAAAACACCGAAAGTGTTCAGTTTTTTATCATTATGTCTGTTTTGATAAGTTTTTATTCTGTATGCATTTCTGCAGTTTTGTTTCTGGCGGCAAAATTACGGATGGCGTTGTCGATGCTTCCGTACAGTGCGGTTGCGGTATCATCCGCGATCCCGCGATAATCTTCACGCATGCCGTTTTTGATCCAGTCCAGCATGATCCCTACAAAGCTGTATTTATACAGATCTGCGATAAAAATTTTCTGTTTATCCGTGATGGGGATGTCTTTTGATCTTTCTGTTACCACGCCCATAAGAAGATTGCAGGTAAGCTGGAACAGATAATTCTCGATTTGTTCCCGTCCCACGCAGCGGTATACATTTAAGATAAATGGCTTGTTTTCCATCACGCATCAAAGATCTGTAGAAGCCTTCATGCCAGGTGGAAGAGGTTTTTTTGCCCTGAAGGGCAATTCTGGCATCTTCCAGACAACACCACTCCACAAGATCATAGATATCCTTGAAATGATAGTAAAAAGTCATGCGGCTGATCCCGCAGTCAGTGGTAAGGTCGTTGATGGTTATCTTATCTAAAGGCTTCTTAAGAAGCAGATGTTTCAGGGATTCTTCCAGGGCAAGCTTGGTTGCATTTGTCATAAGTACACCCTCCTTTGGTAGGTTTATGGTTATTAATATAACATGAAAGTGCACAGAAAATCCATGTCAAACAGTGACTTTTCTGTGAAATTATGATAAACTGAAACCCGGAATGTTTTGTGAAACAGAATGGAGTGTATTATGAAAAAGAAATCAGCTTGCATCCTGCTGGTTTTTGCTGCCGTGATAGTACTTACTTATATGACAGGAGAATCCTATTACAGAGGAATCAGTGAAAAAGCAGGGTTGGATGAACAGGAAGAGAAAATATATAAATACCAGTACGACATGATTGTGGACAGCCCTGATTCCCAGTTTTGGCAGGCAGTATATGACAGTGCGAAGAAAAAAGCAGCTTCCAATAATGTACTGCTTGAGATCATGGGGTCGGATAGAGAAACATCCTATAATAAACTTGATTATATGAATATGAGCATTGCGGCCAAGGCGGATGGTATTATCCTGCAGTATAATGGAGAAGCCGGTCTGGAAGAAGCAATCAATACTGCAGTAAGAAACGGAATACCGGTAGTTACAGTCATGAGTGATGCGGTGCACAGCCGCCGCCAGAGCTTTGTGGGAGTCAGCGATTATCAGCTTGGCATGGCTTACGGGGAAATTGTTGCCAGATATGTGAATGAGAACACGAAGAAGATCCTGATCCTGCAGAAACGGGATATTGACGATATGAATGAAAGTCAGATATATACCAGATCAGTAATGCAGTTCAGACAGCGGTCGGTTCTGCGGATATTGAGATCAAGGGAAGGAATCTTCTGTCAACAGGAACCTTTGAGACAGAGGAGGCAGTTACTGATATTTTTCAGCAGAAGCGGAATATTCCGGATATCCTGGTGTGCATGGATGAAGAGACAACGGAGTGTGCAAGACAGGCAGTTCTGGATTTTAATCTTGCAGGAAAGGTGGAGATCATCGGTTACTATACATCTGAGGATATCCTTGCAGCAGTAGAAAAAGGTGTCATTTCAGTTACCTGTGATGTGGACACGACCAGCTGGGACAGTACAGCGTGGAGGCAGTTACCAGCTATATAGAAGATGGAAGAACCAATTCTTTCTATAACGTAGACATTAATTTTCTTGACAAAACAGCAGTGGAGAAGATGAGGAGGGAGGCAGTCACAGATGAAAAAAATCCGTTGGAGTGACTTTTCTCTTGTAAGCAAGATCATGCTGGAGGTTGGAGTGCTGGCACTTTTACTGTTCAGCATCAATATGCTGTTTTATGCGCGGATCAACAACTCCATGCAGGAGATGGACGATGTGTATGCCAGTAATGCCCAGATCACAGAGCTTGGGCAGGTTTTTGACGATGTGCAGGACAGCATGTACCAGTATCTGAAGGTAAAAAATTCTCAGGCATTAATGGATTACTATCAGAATGAGGCGAAATACAGGCAGGAGCTGGAGGAGTTAAATGAACAGAATATTGATGATTCCGTGAAACTTCTGGAGAAGAAGATACGTAAGATGTCGGAAGCATATCTTTCCTGTACAGCAGGAACTGTAGCTGCCAAGAGAGGCAGGAATGTGGAAAAATATAAGCAGGAATATGATAAAAGCCTTGAGCTTTACAGTTATATCCAGAGTTCTATGGATGAGCTGAACAAGCAGCTTTTTAAAGAAAATTCCCAGACCTATGCAGCTCTCCGGGCGGTTATGAGATATCTGGAGATCAGTAATATGGTGATCATGCTTCTGGTGGTGGTCTGTGGAATGTTCCTTCTGATCACAGCAACAAGGGAGATGTTCCTGCCGCTGACCAATATGGCGGAAACTGCACAGCTGGTAGGTCAGGGGAATTTTAATGTAAAGATGCCCCCGACAGATTCCAGGGATGAGCTTGGAGAGGTAACAAGAGCTTTTAATACCATGGTGGAGAATCTTAGTCTTTACATTGCCAGGACAAAGGCCGGCATGGAAAAAGAACAGCAGATGATAGAGCGGGAGCTTTTGATGGAAACACATCTCAAGGAAGCGCAGCTTAAGTATCTCCAGTCTCAGATCAACCGCATTTCCTTTTTAATTCCTTAAATGCAGGAGTACAGCTTGCTATGATGGAGGATGCAGAAAAAACCAGCATCTTTGTGGAAAAGATGGCAGATTTTTTTCGCTACAATGTAAAGAAGGGTGAGGAAGATGCGACGCTTGAGGAAGAATTGGAGGCCGTGGATAATTACATTTATATTCTGAACGTGCGGTTTGCCGGAGATATCCATTTTTCAAAAAAAGTGGAATGTGATGTGGGAAATGTGCGTGTTCCCAGTATGATCCTGCAGCCGGTTGTGGAAAACGCAGTTAATCATGGAATACGGAATATTGACTGGGAGGGACATATTAATCTCAGCGTGGAGCGATGGGACGATCATATTGAGATCAGTGTCCTAGATAACGGACTGGGAATGACCAGAGAACAGATAGAAAGAGTCCTGTCCAAAAAAGTCCACAGCAGTTCGGGCGAGGGTGATTCCACGGGAATCGGAATGAATAATGTGATCAGCGTCTGGAACTGTATTATGAGCGGGACGGATTAATGGAAATATACAGTGAAGGTGAAGGAATGGGAACAGAGGTAGTGATCAATATTCCTCTGGAGAGGAGTGAAAAAAATGTACAGAATCCTGCTTGCTGATGACGAAGGATCATGCTGGAATCCCTGAAAAATATTATAAGTTCCAATTATGGAAATGAATGTGAGATCCACACAGCCAAGACAGGCCGTGTGGTTGTGGAAGAGGCGGAGAAATATCCGCCGGATATCTGCTTTATGGATATTCAGATGCCGGGCTTAAGCGGAATCCAAGCAATCCGGGAAATTCAGAAATTTAACAGGTCTGTGGTCTTTGTGATTATTACAGCCTATGATAAATTTAATTATGCCAAGGAAGCGGTAAATCTCGGAGTTATGGAATTTCTTACCAAGCCGGTAAACAAAAAGGTGATTCTGGAAATATGCTCCAAAGCTATGGAAAGGGTAGATTCCACAAGACAGAAGCGAAGCGACGATCTCCGTATCCGTGAAAAGCTGGAAACAGTTGTGCCTATGATCGAAAGCGGATATATCAATAATATTCTTCTGCAGGATGATTTTCAGACATACCAGGATAATTACAGGGAGCTTCTGGATATCCGGGAAGAATACGGATATATGATCGTGGCTGAATTCGGTGATTCTACGGAAAATGGCGTTCTTACAAATGCAGTGGGGGCCAGTGTGAAGGCAAACAAATTTTATTCCACATTCCGGGAAATCGCTCAGGGATTTTTTGAATGTCTGGTAGGACCTATTATGGGAAACCGTATTGTACTGCTTGTTCCGTACCGTAATTCCAGGGAGTCCTATGAGGAACGTGTGGAGGTTGTAACAAGAACCAGAAACATGGTACATAAGCTGGAAAGCAGGATTGACAGTAAATTTCGCTGTGGTATCGGCCGGGTGAAGGAGATGGGAAGCACCATGAAAGAATCCTTCAAGGAGGCCATGATCGCACTTCGGGAAAGTACCAGCCATGTGATACATATTGAGGATGTTCCGGCTGCACAGAAATATGACGGCGAATATCCAAGAGATCTGGAACGTCGCTATGAAAAGCGGGTGATGGATAAGGATGTGGCAGGAGCTTTAAGCTGTGCCGAGGAATTTATCCGGTGGATGGAGAAGCAGCCGGGAGTAGATCTGGAGGACATGCGCATCAAGATTCTGGAGCTTGTGATGGGAGTGGAAAAAAAGGCTTTTTTTGCAGGTACCGTGAAATATGCGATCAGCTACCGCAGAAATTATATTCATGAGATTCAGGAATATACAGACATAGAAGGGATAAAAAAATGGTTCCTGGGCAAAACATCAGAAATTGCAGCAACATGGAAAGCGCAAGGGAAAAAGAAGCGGTTTCCATTATTGAAAAAGCAAAGTCCTATATCCGGGACAATTACAAAAAAGATATTTCACTGGATGAGGTATCACGGGAGGTGGATATCAGCCCTTATTATTTCAGCAAGCTTTTTAAGCAGGAGACCGGAGGAAATTTTATCGAGTATCTTACAGAAGTGCGGCTTCGGAATGCAAGAGAACTTCTCAAGGATTCAGGGCTTTCCATCAAGGAGATCTGTGCGGAATCCGGATACAGCGACCCCAATTATTTCAGCAGGATATTCAAGAAATACGAAGGCGTGACACCAAGTGAATTCAGAGAGAGGTTGAGGTAGACAATATGAGCGGGGGGAAAATGATCAGGAAGCTGTTGATTTTACTGTGTTTGCTGACATTGATGCTAAGTGGCTGCACTTCCGAAAAAACAGAGCAGGCAGCTACGCAGGAAATAGATACAGAGGAAGACGGAGTAGAAAAGAAAATTCAGATCGGTCTTACAGTGGATTCTTTTGTTATTGAGAGGTGGATCCGTGACAGGGATGTATTCGTGGCAACAGCAAGGGAGCTGGGAGCGGAAGTGAATGTTCAGGATGCGGGAGCAGATACAAAAGAGCAGATCAGCCAGATCGACTATTTTATCAAGAAGCATATGGACGTGATCGTGATTATTGCCAGAGACTGCAAAGCATTATCTGAGGCTGTGGAGCGTGCCCATAATGCAGGGATCAGGGTGATCTCCTATGACCGCATGGTAAATGATGCGGATACAGACATGTATATTTCCTTTGATAACCGAAAAGTCGGAGAGGTCATGGCACAGTCCATGATGGAAGCAATCCCTGATGGCGGAAAGATTTTTATGATCCAGGGCTCTGCTTCAGATAACAATGTGGACATGGTAAAAGAGGGATTTGAAGGCACTCTGAAAAACAGTGATCTGAAGGTAGTTTACGAAGCCAACTGTGAGGGCTGGATCGCAGAGCTGGCAGCAGATTATGTGGAGGAAGCACTGGAAGAGTATCCTGATGTAAAGGGAATCATGTGCGGAAATGATGATATTGCCAGCCAGGTGATACAGGTTCTTGCGGAAAACCAGCTTGCCGGACAGGTGATCGTGGTAGGCCAGGATGGTGATCTGGCTGCATGTCAGCGTATTGTGGAAGGAACCCAGTACATGACAGCATTTAAATCTATCGAAGATCTGGCACGCCAGGCAGCTGAATATGCGGTGAAGATGGCAGAAGAGGGAAAGATTCCGTCAGATGTGACAGATACCATGAGCGATGGAAGCTATGATATCCCGGCGAAGGTGCTGGAACCGGTTGCCGTTACAAGGGATAATATTGATGAGGTGATCATTGACGGCGGTTTCCACAGACGAGATGAAGTATATCTCAATATAGATTACGATACAGAGTAATGCAGAACAGATTGCATACCGGCATATATGTGGCGGTGAAATTCTGCAAGTAATGTGACAGTGTATCCATATGCGCAATAATACACAATTATGACAAAAATCAATAGCAGATTTTTGGTGCAAAAATGTCTTGCCTGATGCAGGGCATTTTTTCTTTTGCAAAAAAATGTCTCTGTCCTTGCCAACTATGTCCAGACAGTCCTGTGCTATAGTAACATCATCAAAGGAAACGTGATTCCAAAAACAAATAATGAAACGGAGGATTTTACAATGAAAAGAAAAATGGTATCTGCACTTCTTTGCGCAACAATGGTAGCTGGTATGGTGGTAGTTCCGGCAGCAACAGCACAGGCAGCAGACAAGAAACTGATCGGTGTTACCATGCCGACCAAGGATCTCCAGAGATGGAACCAGGATGGCGATAACATGAAGAAAGAGCTGGAGGCAGCAGGATATGAGGTAGACCTTCAGTATGCATCCAATGATGTAAGCACACAGGTTTCCCAGCTTGAGAACCAGGTAGCAAACGGATGCGACCTTCTGGTTGTGGCATCCATCGATGGAAGCAGCTTGGCGAGCCTCTGAAACAGGCCAAAGAAAAAGGAATTCCGGTTATCTCTTATGACCGTCTTCTTATGAATTCCGATGCAGTAACCTATTATGCAACATTTGATAACTACAAAGTAGGTCAGAAACAGGGCGAGTACCTGGTAGATGCACTGGATCTTGACAATCAGGACGGACCATTCAATATTGAGCTGTTCACAGGAGATCCTGGTGATAACAACTGTAACTTCTTCTTCGGTGGTGCAATGGATGTTCTCCAGAAATACATCGATGACGGTAAGCTGGTAGTAAAATCCGGACAGACAGAGTTCGAGCAGGTTGCTACCGCAAACTGGGACAGTGCAAAAGCACAGGACAGAATGGATACTATCATCGCAGGTAACTACTCTGACGGAACAAATCTTGACGCAGTTCTCTGCTCCAATGATTCCACGGCACTTGGTGTTGAGAATGCACTGGCAGCTTCCTATACAGGAGAATATCCGATCATCACCGGTCAGGACTGTGACACACCAAACGTTAAGAACCTTGTAGCAGGAAAACAGGCAATGTCTGTATTCAAAGATACAAGAGCTCTTGCATCTGCAGTAGTAAAAATGGTTGACTCCATCATGAAAGGTGAGGAGCCGGAAGTGAACGATACAAAATCCTATGATAACGGAACAGGTGTCATCCCGACATACCTTTGCGATCCGGTTGTTGTTACAACAGATAACTACAAAGAAATCCTGATCGACTCCGGATACTACACAGAGGATCAGATCAAATAATCAGAATTTTTAAGAAAGAAATTTATCACATGCAGGCGGGGAATATAACCGCCTGCATGAACAGTGGAAAGGGAGGGAAATTGAGTTGGCTAAGATACTTCTGGAAATGAAAAATATCACCAAACTTCCCAGGTGTAAAGGCACTGGATAATGTTAATCTCCAGGTCGAGGAAGGCGAGATCCACGCACTGGTAGGTGAAAACGGTGCCGGTAAATCTACATTAATGAATGTATTAAGTGGTATTTATCCGTACGGTTCGTATGAAGGAAATATTATTTATGATGGTGAGATCTGTAAGTTTAACACTATCAAAGACAGTGAACATAAAGGAATTGTAATCATCCACCAGGAACTTGCTCTGATCCCGTATATGACCATCGGGGAGAACATGTATCTGGGTAATGAAAGAGGCAAAAGCTTTTCCATCAACTGGAATGAAACTTATGGAGAAGCAGATAAATATTTGAAAATAGTAGGACTGGAGGAATCCTCCAGAACTTTGATCAAGGATATTGGTGTAGGTAAGCAGCAGCTGGTTGAGATCGCAAAGGCACTTGCAAAGAATGCAAAGCTGCTCATTCTGGATGAGCCTACCGCATCACTGAATGAAGATGACTCCAAAGCTCTTCTGGATCTTCTTCTGAAATTCAAGAAGCAGGGAATGACCTCTATCATCATTTCCCATAAATTAAATGAAATCTCCTATGTAGCAGATAAGATCACAGTTATCCGAGATGGATCTACCATTGAAACACTGGATAAAAAGAAAGACGATTTTTCTGAGCAGAGGATCATTCAGGGAATGGTTGGACGTGAGATGACAGACCGGTTCCCGAAACGTCCAAATGTAAAGATCGGCGATGTTTCCATGGAAGTTAAGAACTGGAATGTTTACCATCCTCTGTATACAGAACGTAAGGTGGTAAATAACGTATCCTTTAAAGTACATAAAGGAGAGGTTGTCGGTATTTCAGGACTGATGGGAGCAGGACGTACAGAACTGGCCATGAGTATTTTTGGCAAGAGCTATGGAACTAAGATTTCCGGCCAGGTGTTCATGAATGGAAAAGAAGTGAAGCTGAATACAGTTCAGGAGGCTATTGACAACAAGCTCGCCTATGTTACAGAGGATCGAAAAGGAAACGGATTGATCCTTTCCAAGTCCATAAAGATGAACACTACGCTTGCAAACATGTCCGGTATCAGTAATGGAAAAGTAATCGATACGGATAAAGAATACGCAGTTGCTGAGGAATACAGGAAGAAACTGAAAACCAAGTGTCCGACAGTTGAGCAGAATGTCGGAAACCTGAGCGGTGGTAATCAGCAGAAGGTCCTTCTTGCAAAATGGATGTTTGCAGAGCCGGATATTCTGATTTTGGATGAACCTACAAGAGGTATTGACGTAGGTGCCAAATATGAAATCTACTGTATCATCAATGACCTGGTCGCAGCAGGAAAATCTGTGATCATGATCTCTTCTGAGCTTCCGGAAGTGCTTGGAATGTCAGACAGAATCTATATCATGAACGAGGGCAGATTCGTAGGTGAGGTAAGTGGTGAGGAAGCTACATCTGAGCTGATCATGTCCAGGATCGTGAAGTCAGGTAAAGGAGAGTAAGAAGATGGAGAAAAAGATTAGTTTTTCAGAAATATTAAAAAAATATACCATGGTCATTGTTCTGGTATTTGTTGTGATCATGTTTTCTGTGAACACAAAGGGCGTTATGCTTCTTCCGCAGAATGTAAATAACCTGGTAGCCCAGAATGCATATGTATTTATTCTTGCAACCGGTATGCTGTTCTGTATTTTAACAGGTGGTAACATCGATTTGTCAGTTGGTTCTGTTGTATGCTTTGTTGCTGCTGTCGGTGGTAAGATGATGGTTCTCAACAGTATGAATCCGTATCTCACTATGATCGTGATGCTTCTTGTGGGTATTGCCATTGGTGCATGGCAGGGATTCTGGATCGCTTATGTACGAATTCCTCCATTTATTGTTACTCTGGCAGGTATGCTTGCTTTCCGTGGACTTTCCAACGTAGTCTGGAAGGACAGACCCTGGCTCCGATGCCGGATGCTTATCTGGCTCTGTTCAATAACTATATTCCGGACTTCCTTGGTGGAGGTGAAGGATTTAACAGAACATGTTTCGTAGTTGGCATTATTGTCTGCATCGTCTATGTTGCACTTGTTATGAAAAACCGTGCAGACCGTGCAAAGAAAGGCTACAGTGTTGAGTCTTTCGGTGGTGTTGCAGTGAAGATGGTTCTGATCTGTGCAGTTGTTCTTGCATTCATGTTCAGACTTGCTCAGTATAAAGGTATCCCGAATTCCCTTCTCTGGGTTGTAGTGATCATCGCAATCTATACATATATTGCTTCCAAGACTACAACAGGTCGTTATTTTTATGCAGTTGGCGGTAATGAGAAGGCAACAAAGCTTTCCGGTATTGATACCAATAAAGTTTATTTCCTGGCTTACCTGAATATGGGTCTTCTGGCTGCGATTGCCGGTATGGTTACTATGGCGAGACTGAATTCATCCAACCCACAGCTGGTACAAACTTCGAGATGGATGCGATCGGTGCATGTTTCATCGGTGGTGCTTCTGCTTATGGTGGTACCGGTACAGTTCCTGGTGTTATCATTGGTGCCCTCCTTATGGGTGTTCTGAACCTTGGTATGAGTATCATGGTATTGACCAGAATATCCAGAAGGTTGTCAAAGGTATGGTTCTTCTTGCAGCCGTTATCTTCGATGTTGTAAGTAAGAGAAAATCCTTTATCGTAAAATAATAAAAATGAATGAAGTTTAGCAGCAGGCTTTCGGAAAGATCTGAAGTCTGCTGCTTTTTTGCATAGGAAATTATTCCGCAACAAGATTCTTCTTTTGCTGTTGTTTTATGTGAGAGTTTTTTGCCATATTTTGTGGTTTTATGGGGGATATGCTTGTTTTTGGGGGAGCGTTATATTATAATAAGGGAAAGTTAGTGATTTACGATTTTGTGTTGTCGGGAGGCTGTGATGGGAAATACAGTGACGATTTGTTTTGCGAATAATAAGGGCGGCAGCGGAAAGTCCACCAGCTGTTCCAATGTAGGTGCGGCACTGGCCGGTATGGGTAAGAAGGTTCTTCTTGTGGACGGCGATATGCAGCTGAATCTTTCCCTTTCATTTTTTGATGAAGAAGAAGTTCTGAAGATGGCTGCCGGGGAAAAAAATCTCTACTATGCCATTGGTCATCAGTCGGATCTCAGCGATTTTATCGTGCATACGAAGTATGAGAATCTGGATCTGGTTCCGTCGTCTACGCTGATGAGCTCCGTGGAATATGAGCTCTTTACGAAATGGCAGAGAGAATTTATCCTGCGGAAATGCTTGCAGAAGATCAAGGATTCCGGGGTGTACGATTACATTCTCATCGATGCACCGCCGACTCTTGGCGGCTGGGTGATGAATATCCTGTGTGCGTCGGATTATGTTCTGGTTCCGGTGGAGGCAAGCCCGTGGGGCATGTTTGGTCTTGCAAATATGTTCGATTTCCTGAATGAGGTCCGTGAGATCGCTCCGGCCCTTCAGGTTCTGGGAATCGTGGTGACCAAGCAGATGCCAGAAAGAATTATTTCAAACAGACCATGGAGACTTTGAAAGAGATGGAAGGAATCTATCTTTTCGAATCCTTTATCCGTGTGGACAGCTCCATCGAATGGTCACAGGACAGCAGCGAGCCGGTTGTGGAATTCAAAAAAAGCAGCCGCAGCGCAAAAGAATACATAGCATTGGCAGAGGAGGTAATGGATCGTGTCAGTAGGTAAAGCAAGCATCGCAAGAGCAGTAAATGCAGAGAAAACAGCAAAGACAGAAGAGAAAGTTACAGAGGTAAAAGTTGCAGAAAAGCCGACAGAAGTAAAGACAGAAACAGGAGAGAAACCAGCCGAAAAGAAAACCACAGCGAAAGCTCCGGCAAAGAAGACCACAGCAAGGAAAGCAGCTACAACAAAAACAACAGCAAAGAAAACCACCACCAGAAAGACAACAACACGAAAAACTGCAGCTAAGAAAACAGCCGCCGCAGAAACCACAACAGGAACCGTAGCTCAGAATGTGATCAGTGGAGGAAACGCTGATGAACTTCAGGCCAAGTTCCTCACCCCAAAGAAAGACGAGCCGGACAACAACCAGCCGGTAGGAATCAAGGATGAGCTTCCGGTTTATCTGCTGTAATATTTACTGAATTTTTTGAAAAATAAGTATCAAACAAAAAAGACTGCCATATATCCACATCATTTTTGATAAGATATACAGCAGTCTTTTATTTTTATCCCAGAATAATCTCAGTGGGACAGCGAAGCGCCTCCCACGTCCGTACGTCACAATCAACATTCAACCCGTTCCGGCATGAAACACTAGGCGTGCCCAAGTCTTCGGGCTTCGCAACTCTGAGATGACCCTCCCTCGTATATTTACATATTGTAATATGCAGCATACAGTCCATTCTGGCTGAGCAGCTCAGCATGAGTACCGCGTTCAGCAATACCATCCTCTGTGATCACAATAATCTCATCCGCATCGCGAATGGTAGACAACCGGTGCGCGATCGTAATGGTAGTACGATTTTTTGAAAGCTCTTCCAGACTCTTCTGGATCCAACGTTCGCTTTCGTTATCCAGAGCGCTGGTGGCCTCATCCAGGATCAGGATCGGAGGATTCTTGAGGAATACACGTGCAATGGAGATTCGCTGCTTCTGTCCGCCGGAAAGGCGTGTGCCACGTTCTCCCACATAAGTATCGTATCCATCCGGCAGCTCCATGATAAAGTCATGGATGCTTGCACATTTGGCGGCTTTGATAATCTCCTCATCGGAAGCTCCGGGCTTTCCGTAGGCAATATTATCCTTGATGGTTCCATCAAAAAGATAGACATCCTGCTGTACCATACCGATCTGGCTTCGAAGGCTCTTAAGAGTCAGCCCGCGGATATCCTTTCCGTCTACAGTAATGGAACCGCCGGTCACATCATAAAATCTGGGCAGGAGAGAGCAGATCGTGGTTTTTCCGCTTCCGGAAGGTCCCACCAGGGCAATGGATTTTCCCGCCGGGATATCAATAGAGATATCGGAGAGCACAGGAGTTTCATCATCGCTGTAATGAAAAGAAACATGGTCGTAACGCACATGTCCTTTCACGTCCGTAAGCTCTGCAGCGTTGTCTGCATCCCTGATCTCGGATTCTGTTTCCATCACATCCAGGAAACGGCGGAAACCGGAAAGACCCTTCTGCATCATTTCCACAAGCTCTACCAGGATCTGGATGGGGCTGATAAAGATTCCGATATACAGGGCATACATGGCAAGATCTGCAGTCTGCATTTCACCCTGAGCGATCAGATAGCCGCCGTAAACAAGAGTTACCAGGTACATCATGCCCTGGAAGAAAAGATTGGAACTCATGAAGCTTCCCATGCAGTGATAATTATCTCTTTTGGAAACAAGGAACGCCTCATTGCTTTTCTTAAATTTGGCACGCTCGATGTCCTCGTTTGCGAAGGACTGCACCACGCGGATTCCGGAAAGCGTATCCTGAAGACTGGCATTTACATCTCCGATCTTACGACGGTTTTCCATGAAGGTTTCCTGCATTTTTGCATTCTGGCGGAAGGAAAACACAAACATCACAATCACCAGGAGGATCAGCGGCAGTGCAAGTTTTTTGTTGATAAAGAACAGGAAGATAAAAGCACCGACGATCTTTACCAGGGAGATAAAAAGATTCTCTGGACCATGATGTGCAAACTCGGAAATGTCAAAAAGGTCACTGACCAGCTTACTCATCATCTGACCGGAATTATTCCTGCTGTAATAGGAAAAAGACAGCTCCTGGTAATGGTCAAAAAGCTCCCGGCGCATATCACGTTCCATCTTTGCACCCATCATATGTCCCTGATAGGTTACATAATATTTGCAGAGACTCTGCACAATGTACATAACAAAAAGAGAAGCTGCGATCACAGGAGGGCATGAAGAATAATATCCTTATCCTGTGTAAAGAGAGTTTTTGTCATAGTACGAAGAATCTGGGGATAGCAAGATCTACCAGACTGATAACGGCTGCACAGATCAGGTCAATAAAAAAGACCGCTTTGTACGGGCCGTAGTAGTGGATGAATTTCTTGATGGTATTCATCGGAAAAAGTACCTCCGTTTTTATGAAATGTATAGTGTTGTCTGAGCAAAAAACATTGCTGCCGGACATTCTATGTTCATCTTATCATAAGTAAGAATAAAGTCAAGATAAGTGAATTTCAGGTCTGTTTCGTTTTTGCATACTTTCTGAGAATAGAAACTATATGGCTGCTGTTCACAGGAAATATTCCGCGAGGGATTGTTGGCAACGGAGAGGATAGTGCTATGAGGAGATATCTTTTTTGGAAAAAATCAAATTACTCCTTGACACAGAAGAACAAAACCCGTATAGTGTATTTCAGATTTGGTGTGTAACTGATAAGCAGGCATTAACCAGTCATAAATGTTATTATTTTTATTTGACGTTTATGGGGGTTGGTGTCTTTTTTTGTTGCCCACTTAAAAGACTCCCGCTCCAAAACGTCGAAAGAAAAGGAGAGAGAACATGAAAGACAAGATTTTCGGAGTTTTGCAGCGAGTGGGACGTTCCTTTATGCTTCCCATAGCAATCCTTCCTGTGGCAGGCCTGCTTCTTGGATTCGGCAGTTCCTTCACAAATGAAACAACCATTGCAACCTACGGACTTCAGAAGCTTTTGGGAGACGGAACGATTTTACATGCACTCCTGATCATTATGAACAAAGTCGGAAGCGCGGTATTTGATAACCTGCCGCTGATCTTTGCAGTAGGTGTGGCCATCGGTATGGCAAAAAAAGAGAAAGAGGTAGCAGCTCTTTCTGCATTGATCGCTTACTTCGTTATGAATGTAGCCATCAATGGTATGCTGGTAGTAAATGGTAAGATCACAGCAGACGGACAGATCGCAAAAAGCGTTCTGGAAGGTACTGTAACATCTGTCTGCGGTATTCAGTCCTTACAGATGGGTGTGTTTGGCGGTATTATCGTCGGCCTTGGTGTTGCAGCTTTGCACAACCGTTTTCATAAGATCGTGCTTCCAAACGCACTTTCCTTCTTCGGTGGTTCCAGATTTGTGCCCATCATTTCCACCATTGTATATATGTTTGTAGGAATCCTGATGTATTTCGTATGGCCGGCAGTCCAGAACGGTATTTATGCTCTGGGTGGTCTTGTAACAGGCAGCGGCTATATCGGAACTCTGATCTTCGGTATTATCAAACGTGCGCTGATCCCCTTCGGACTTCATCACGTATTTTATATGCCATTCTGGCAGACAGCCGTTGGCGGGACTATGGAGGTTGCAGGCCAGATGGTACAGGGCGGACAGAATATCTTTTTCGCCCAGCTTGCAGATTCCGCAAATGTAGCGCATTTCAGCGCAGATGCAACAAGATATTTTTCCGGAGAGTTCATTTTCATGATCTTCGGTCTTCCGGGAGCAGCTCTTGCCATGTACCGCTGTGCAAAGCCTGAGAAGAAAAAAGCAGCAGGCGGACTTCTTCTTTCCGCAGCCCTTGCATGTATGCTTACAGGAATCACAGAGCCACTGGAGTTCTCTTTCCTGTTTGTAGCTCCTGCATTGTTTGCGGTACAGGTTGTTCTTGCAGGCGCGGCTTATATGATCGCACATATGCTGAACATTGCAGTAGGACTTACCTTTTCCGGCGGTTTCCTTGATCTGTTCCTGTTCGGGATCCTTCAGGGAAATGCAAAGACAAGCTGGCTCAGGATTATCCCGGTAGGTATCATTTACTTTATTCTCTATTATGTGAGCTTCACCTTCCTGATCAAAAAGTTCAACTTCAAGACTCCGGGACGTGAGGATGACGACACAGAAACAAAGCTTTATACAAAAGCAGATGTAAACGCGAGAAAAGAAGCCGGAAAAGCCGGTGAAGCAGCAGGAAGCACATCCGCAGATCCGGTAAGTGAAGCCATCACAGCCGGTCTTGGCGGAAAGAAAAACATCAGTGATGTGGACTGCTGTGCAACAAGACTCCGTATCACCGTCCATGATGCAGCAAGAGTTAACGACGACATTCTGAAAACAACAGGCTCCAGAGGAATCGTGAAAAAAGGCCAGGGTGTCCAGATCATCTACGGTCCACAGGTAACTGTGATCAAATCCAAGCTGGAGGATTATCTGGAGACAGCGCCAAATGAATATTTTGAAGGTGCAAATGAGACAGAAACAGACAATACGGAAAATCAGGCTCAGTCTGATACAGAGCGCATAGCAGAAAGTACAGGTGAGGCTGCTCAGAACACAGCTCCGACATCTGAAGCCAACACGCAGCCGGAGAAAAAGGTCCTCAGAACAGCTATCGTCTACAGCCCGGTAACCGGTATCGCAGCAGACCTTTCCACAGCGCCGGATGAAGGCTTTGCGGAAGGAATGATGGGAGAGGGTGCTGTAGTCACACCGAAGGATCCGGTGATCTGTGCTCCGGAAGACGGCGAGGTAGAGTTTATTTTTGACACAAAGCATGCTATCGGATTCCAGACAGATACAGATCTTCCAATGCTTCTCCATATCGGAATTGACACTGTAAAGCTGGAAGGAAAAGGCTTTGAGATCCTGGTAGAGCAGGGACAGCATGTGAAAAAGGGTGAGCCGCTGATGCGGATTGACATCCCGTATCTCACAGAAAACGCTCCGTCCTTATGTTCCCCGATCCTCTGCACAGAGATCGAGGATAATCAGAGAGTACGCCTTCTTGCCAATGGAGAGATCAAGCAGGAGAGCCGCTGTTCGCAGTAGAGACTGTGGAAGAATAAGAAATTTTTCAGCAATAATATAGATGATTGGTTTTGTGAAAAGCGCGCCTAATGCCCGGGCGCGCTTTTCCTGTGGCAAAGAAAACAACTGTCTGTCAGAAGGGCTTTACACAAAAGAAAGATTCTGTTACGATAAAGAAAATCAACAGCTGCAGACAAAAATGCCGACTGAAAATCCGGGGCAGACAGTGTGGAATGTGGAAAAGCAGCAGGATATATAAAAATGGTGGGGAAAAAGATGTACAGAGTGAGCAAGGTATTGAACAATAACGGCATCATTGCCATAGATATGGAAGAAAACCAGGAATATGTGCTTCTGGGAAAAGGTGTGGGATTTGGAAAGAAGGTCAGCCAGCGTTTTGAGGCTCCGGCAGACTGTACCCTTTACAGGCTGGCTCAGGAGACAGAACGTGGCTCAGCAAAAGAACTGGCAAAGAGCGTAGCACCGGAATTTCTGGAGATCGCAGATGAGATATTGAGAGAAGCTGAGAAGACCTTTGGGGATACCATAGACAGAAGGATCCTGTTTTCCCTTGCTGATCATATTTCCTTTGCGGTGGGACGTATCCGGAATCATGAGCAGATCAGCAATCCTCTGACCGATGATATCAAGGTGCTTTTTTACAGCGAATTCAAGGTGGCGGAGGTACTGAAGAAGATCCTGAAGGAGCGGATGGATATTGAGATCGACGAGCATGAGGTGGGATATGTGGCACTTCATATTCACTCAGCACTTGGAGATGAGAAGGTGTCTGTTGCCATGCAGACAGCAAGAACGGTGCGGGAATGCATCGCCATGATCGAGATGGCCACAGGAAGAAAGATCGATGTGATCTCCCTGTCCTACAACCGTATGATGAACCATATCAAATATATGGTAGCCCGTGTCTCCACAGGGGAGACACTGAAGCTGGATATGAATGAATATATAGAAGAAAAATATCCGGAATCTTACAGGATCGCAGAGGATGTCTGCGAGAGCCTGGGCAAAAGCCTTGGGAAAAAGCTGGACCTATCGAGATTGGTTATCTTGCCATGCATATTGAGAGGACAGTGGAGCAATAAACATAAATGGCTGCTCCACCTCAGGGATTTATACAATAAATTCAATAGCTTTTTGACAGCAGTACTCATGGCAGTACTGCTGTTTGTGACTAAGCAGACCTCTCTCTGAGGGAGCGGCTCCTTAAGCTGAAGTGCAAAAACCTTACCGTCATTGATTGCGTCCCGGGCAAGAGGCTCGGGGTAAAAGCCGATTCCCAGATTGTGGACGACCATGGGAAGGACCTGGTCTGTAGTTGCGGCCTCGATATCAGGATGAAAAGAAACACGGTTTTCCATAAAGTAATTCATATACATTTCTCTGGTGCTGGTCCCTTCCGCAAGACCTACAAAGGGCAGGTCCTGAAGCTCATGGATGCTGATGGGGGCAGTGGTCAGATCCTTATATTGCTTCCGCATACAAGAATCTCCCGGTAACGCAGGAGACTTTTTTTTCTGTAAAGGCTTGCGGATGGAGATCGGAGTGGTGACAATAGCGAAATCTACCGCATAATTCTTCAGTGCCTGTACAGCCTGTGGAGTGGAATGGTTGAAGAGACGCAGGCGAACATGGGGATATTGCTCGCGGAACAGCTCCAGCTTTTCCAGAAGGATCAGACGCAGGGCATTTTCGCTGGCACCGATGGAAACCAGACCATGTTCCAGCTCTCCGTTCTGGCGGATCTCCTCCTCACCGATGGACAGCTGCTCAAATGCCAGGGCAACGTGTTCATAAAGCTGGCGTCCCTCCGGGGTAAGTGCGATTCCCTTGTTGGATCGGAGAAAGAGAGTACATTTCAGCTCCTGCTCCAGGTTGTTCATACAGCGGGTGATATTTGGCTGGTTGTTGTGAAGAGCCCGTGCTGCTTGGTGAAACTCTTATACTGGGCTACATAATAAAAGATCCGGTAGTAGTCGTAAGTGATCATGTATAGTCTCCATCCTGTGATATGATTTTAATATGTTTACGATATTAATAATACTTTTTACATTTGCTTCTGAGCAAACTATAATACACCCGAGGAAAAAAATCAATGACAGGAGTGATTTAGAGTGGTTTCAGGAGGCAGAAAGCTGCAGAACGCAGACCGGCAGATGTCAGAAGCTTTTATAACAAGTGCATTTCTGGCAATGTCCGGCGGATTTCAGGATGCCTACACATACTTTACAAGAGATGAGGTGTTTTCCAACGCCCAGACAGGCAATGTGGTTCTGATGAGCCATAATTTTATGACAGGACAGTGGGGAGACGGTTTAAGGTATCTGTTCCCTATTTTAGCCTTTGCCATTGGTGTTGTAGCGGCGGAGCGAATCCAGAACACCTTTAAATATGCAAAAAAACTTCACTGGAGGCAGATGATCCTGCTGATCGAGATCCTGATCCTTTTTGTGGTGGGATTTATGCCGGGAGAATTGGATATGCTGGCAACTGCACTGGTATCCTTTTCCTGCGCCATGCAGGTACAGACCTTCCGGAAGGTAGGCGGTTATTCCTATGCAAGTACTATGTGCATCGGAAATTTACGAAGCGGCACGGCGGCATTGTCCGTGTATTGTCGTGAAAAACGTCCGGAACAGCTGAAGCAGGCTCTTTATTATTTTGGAATAATTTTCTTTTTTGCCATTGGAGCCGGTGGCGGAGGAAATCTGTCCATGAGGCTGGGAATCCCGGCAATCTGGGTATCGGATGTTTTGCTTCTGATCAGCTTTATTCTGATGTTTTCCAGTAAACATATAGATTAGAAAGGGTGAGGAATTGTGGAAAACAGCACATTATTCCCAAGAGAGGAAAAGGCGGAGCTTTTATTTGAAAAGATCCTGAAGGATCCGGAGGCGTGCAGACGGCTGACGGAGACCTTCTATGAATCCATGGATGCGGATACAGACATAGAATGCGGATATCTTCCTCCGGAAAAATTCGCCTATGCATTGCTGGACGCATATAAAAACCGTGATTTGACTGCTCTCCTTATGGCGATCTGCCAGAACAGTATGTTTGATCTTCTGCGAAATTCTTTTCTGGCACCGTTCAGGTTCAATGCAGATGGACAGGAGAATCCGGTATTTCTCACAGATGAAAAAGGAAATTTTCTGCGGGAAAAGGGAATCCATGTAAGTGACAGAGATTACGACCGGTTCCGCAGGATATACAGGGAGAAGCAGGGCGTAAAGATGTATCTGGCGTATGGCTACCGGAAGCGACATGCCTATGATGAAGCTACCATGGAAGTAGAAGAGTACAAAATGGGCGAACATATCGGTGTGCTGCTGGTGTATGAGCTTCCGGACAGCGTAAAGGAAAAGGAAACGGAGGCACAGGCCTATGCGGCTGTATGGGATATCATGATGGCAATTCAGAAGAAGCTTCCAAGAGCTTTTGTGTATTATGGGCAGGATTCTGTGGAGGATGGTGGCAAACGTTATGACGGACTGGGCGTTTTTCTCCCCATACATAAATTTGCGGATCGCCTGGAAAAAATGATCGGGATCGCGGATGAGATCGTAATGAAATAGAGTGTACAAAAAAGGACTGCTTTTGTATTGCTCTGGTTATCAGAAGGATAGCTGATGACCGGAAGCTACAGAAAGCAGTCCTTTTTGTATGCCCATCAGGTGCAGTAGCGGAACATTTTGTCTGTAAGAATCCTGGCGAAAATAAGGCCAGAGGAAGAGCAACGATGATCAGGATCGCAGCTGCAAACCAGGAGGCGGAAACATTCAGGGACATGATCCCCAGATTGTAGATCGCCCGGTAGAGATAAAGCCCGGGAACCATGATCACAATGGATGGTACAGTAATGGAAATCCTGGGATATCCCACTTTTGTTTTGATGAGGGAAGCCAGAAGTCCGGCTGTCAGTGCTCCGAGAAAAGCTGCGGCGGCAGGTGGGAAACCGGCAAGATCAACAAGCTCCAGCCGGAATGTGTTGGACAGTGCACCAATGAAAGCGGCAGCTGCGGCAAGTCGGAAAGGACTGTTGAACATGACTGAAAAGCCGAATACCCCGCAGAAGCTTGCCAGAAGCCGGAACAGGACCCTCTGAGCTGCCGAAAGCTTCAGAGGCAGGAAATCCACAGGCCTCAGATGAAGAAGCAGTGCCATCAGCCAGGCAGAGACAGCAGCCACCATTACAACAATAATGGCGTAGGCCAGTCGTTCCAGTCCGGAACGCATATCCAGCTTGGCAAGGTCGATCCCGCTTGTGATAAACGGAAAGCCCGGAATGATAAACAGCATGGAACAGATGTATCCGGCCTCATGCTGGACGGAAATGTGGAACAGAAGCTCTGCCAGTTTCAGGAAACCTGCATATACAAGACAGGCGGAGGAAACAGAAACTGCAATGCACATAAACAGAGTAAAATGATGCTTGCCAAGCTTGCAGCGGATGGCGTTTCCGATACCTGCGCCTGCAAAGGCCAGGATCATCTCCAGCGGGCCACCGCCCAGAAGAAAAGTAAATGCACCACAGGCCAGTGCAGAAGCCAGTCCTAGGGCAGCAGGGGAATAAAGCCCGTGGATCCGCTCAATCTCATCTAACTGACTGTGCAGTGCTTCACCGCTCATATGGATACCTTCCGCAGGAAAATCACTGACAAAATGTTCCAGCCTGTTCAGCCTGGAAGTATTTACGCCGGTGGTAGTCAGACTAAGGGCATGGGAAAAACTGCTCTCACCGTCAAAGCAGGTATAGCTTATAGACATCAATCCGATATCTGCGGAGCAGGTGATGCCAAGTGCTTCTGACAATGTATTCATGGAACTCCGTACCCGCCAGGCACCGGTCCCACAGGAGAGAAGCATCATGCCTGTACGGCCGATCAGGGAAGCTTTTTCGGAAAGAGAAGCTTCGGTGATGGGCTGGCTGTTCCTGGTACTTACGTAGTTGTGCCAAGGGATTTCCATATGATTACGTTTGATCAGAATATCTGACATAGAAATCACTTCTTTCTATATATTAAAATCATATAGTTACTATTATAAATATATATAATAACTATAATCAGATATATTGTAGCTATTATTCTGAAAAAGTCAAGTATAGATGGAGTAAAATCTGACAGTACCAAAACGTCACTGTTAAAGATTTATCATTTTTTTGCGGAAAATGAATTTTTTTGGTTGCTTTTACGTACAATTTATGTATAATTGTGGATAGGGATGTTGGAATGACCAATTCCTATGGCAGGATGACAAAAACCTGCAGCAGTAGGTGGCTATCATAATTACTATTAAAGAAGAGAGGTAAATGTTAAGATGGCAAAAATCGATTTAACAAAGTATGGTATTACCGGAACAACTGAGATCGTGTACAATCTTCCTACGAGACATTATTTGAGGAAGAGACCAAACCGGAGCTTGAGGGCTTTGAGAAAGGTCAGGTCAGCGAGCTTGGTGCTGTCAATGTAATGACAGGTATCTACACAGGACGTTCTCCTAAAGATAAATACATCGTTATGGATGAGAACTCCAAGGACACAGTTTGGTGGACATCCGATGAGTACAAGAACGATAACCATCCGGCAACTCAGGAAGCATGGAATGCAGTTAAAGATCTTGCCAAGAAGGAGCTTTCCAACAAGAAACTTTTCGTAGTAGATGCATTCTGCGGAGCTAACAAAGACACACGTATGGCTATCCGTTTCATCGTTGAGGTTGCATGGCAGGCACATTTCGTAACAAACATGTTCATTCAGCCGACAGCTGAGGAGCTTGAGAACTTTGAGCCGGATTTCGTTGTTTACAACGCATCCAAGGCTAAAGTTGAGAACTACAAAGAATTAGGACTTAACTCTGAGACAGCTGTAATGTTCAACATTACAAGCCGTGAGCAGGTTATCGTTAATACATGGTACGGTGGAGAGATGAAGAAAGGTATGTTCTCCATGATGAACTACTATCTGCCGCTTAAGGGCATCGCTTCCATGCACTGCTCTGCAAACACAGACCTTAACGGAGAGAACACAGCAATCTTCTTCGGTCTTTCCGGAACAGGTAAGACAACACTTTCCACAGATCCTAAGCGTCTCCTGATCGGTGATGACGAGCATGGCTGGGATGACAACGGAGTATTCAACTTCGAGGGTGGATGCTACGCTAAGGTTATCAACCTTGACAAAGAGTCTGAGCCGGACATCTACAATGCGATCAAGAGAAACGCTCTTCTTGAGAACGTAACACTTGATGCTGAGGCAAGATCGACTTCGCTGACAAGAGCGTAACAGAGAACACACGTGTTTCCTACCCGATCAACCACATCGAGAACATTGTTCGCCCTGTATCTTCTGCACCGGCAGCTAAAGAGGTTATCTTCCTGTCCGCAGATGCATTCGGCGTACTTCCTCCAGTATCTATCCTGACACCGGAGCAGACACAGTACTACTTCCTTTCCGGATTCACAGCTAAGCTTGCTGGTACAGAGCGTGGAATCACAGAGCCTACTCCTACATTCTCCGCTTGCTTCGGACAGGCATTCCTTGAGCTTCATCCGACAAAATATGCTGAGGAGCTCGTTAAGAGAATGGAGAAGAGTGGTGCGAAAGCATACCTCGTTAACACAGGATGGAATGGAACAGGAAAACGTATCTCCATCAAAGATACTCGTGGTATCATCGATGCTATCCTTGACGGATCTATCCTTAAAGCTTCTACAAAGAAGATCCCATTCTTCAACTTCGAGGTTCCGACAGAGCTTCCGGGCGTAGATCCTGCAATCCTTGACCCACGTGACACATATGCAGATGCTGCAGAGTGGGAGACAAAGGCTAAAGATCTTGCTGCAAGATTTGTTAAGAACTTTGCTAAATATGAGGGAAATGCAGCTGGTAAAGCACTCGTTGCAGCTGGTCCTCAGGCATAATCATTCATTTCAACAGAATACAGATCGTAGACTTAACCGGGAGCGGATTTATTCGCTCCCGGTTTTTTGACAAACTATCCATCTGTAAAATAAAAAATCTTTGGCTTGACTAACAAAGGGTACAGGGTGTATCCTTTCTGGGAAGTTGAGCGGGAGACCCGTAAGACTGCAAAAATTCTCTTTGCACTGCATTACATTCGAACAGGATGCGAGATCAACAGTACAAACTGAGCAGGCGATGCCTTTCGGAATCAAAGATACTTATCCGAAGGCATGGGGCCGGGCCGCAGGAAGCGGCAGCGGATATGGAATGTGACTTTACTTTCAGACATATCTGCGGGACAGTGTATGTTTCGCAGGTATGTCTTTTTTACTGCAAAAATATGGATGGTACAGATGGTAGAAGCTGGGATATCCATATATAGAAAAGAAAGAACACCGGCGGAAAATCGCACTGCAGCGAGTAGTGAAGAAACCGTCGGTTTTTTCACGGAAAATGTTGTGCCATAAGAAGAACCTGATCATATATTTAAAAGGAGGTCCTGTTTATGGAACACACAGAAAACAAAACAATTATACATGATACAGAAAAAACAGCTTCATGGGAACAGCAGACAGCAATGAAGGTATCCGGGATCAGTATTCTGGTAAACCTTTTATTATCTGTATTTAAACTGATCGCAGGTATTGTGGCACATTCAGGAGCGATGATCTCTGATGCCATTCATTCTGCATCAGATGTGGGAAGTACCTTCATCGTAATTATCGGTGTCCGCCTTTCTGCAAAGAAATCAGACAAAGAGCATCAGTACGGACATGAAAGAATGGAGTGTGTTTCTTCCATTGTCCTTGCAGGAATGCTGCTTGTAACAGGTCTTGGGATCGGAGTTACCGGTGCCCGTGACATTGTAAAAAGCACATCCGGCGGAACAATTGCCATTCCGGGAACACTTGCACTGATTGCAGCAGTGGTATCCATTGTAGTAAAAGAGTGGATGTTCTGGTATACAAGAGGTGCTGCAAAGAAGATCAATTCAGGAGCCTGATGGCAGATGCATGGCATCATCGTTCGGATGCGCTTTCCTCCATAGGAGCGTTTATCGGTATTTTCGGAGCAAGACTGGGATATCCGATCCTGGATCCGATCGCCAGCATTGTGATCTGCTTTATGATCGCAAAGGCATCTATCGATATTTTCAGGGATGCCATTGACAAGATGGTAGATCATTCCTGTGATGCAAAAACGGAGGAATCCATGAAGAGAGAGATCCTCAGGGTACCGGGAGTCAGAAGAGTAGACCTTCTTAAAACCCGCCTTTTCGGATCCAAGATATATGTGGATATCGAGATCGCAGCAGATGGAAATATTTCCCTTCGCGATGCACATGATATTGCGGAAAATGTACATCATACGATCGAGAACAAATTCAAAGATGTAAAGCACTGTATGGTGCATGTAAATCCGATCAACGGATAAAAAAACAAGCTGCCGGAGCGACTGTGATCGTCATTCGGTGGCTTGTTTTTTACATAGAGAAACACCCGGTAGGGGAGCTACCGGGTGTTTCGAGGGGAGTATAAATAATTAAATAAGGGGTTATGTAAAAAAAATTTTTGAAGGGTAAATTCTTTTTACAAGAATGATTATAATATAAACTGGAAAAAAAAGCAATATGATTTTGGTGAATAATCTCCAAACTTTTTGGGATACTATTTCCTGTAATAAAAAGCGGCAGAAAGGTTTAATAAACGTTTTAAAGCCGTAAAATCAACTTCATCAGGAGGTAATTCAAATGGCAAAAAATTACGAAACAGACAGAAATGAATCCAACTATGCAGGTAAAAATCACAGGGAAAGTGATTCCGTAAATTGCGGTAAAAACAGTTCTAAGAACAGCTCCGGAAACTGCAGTAAAAACAGTTCCAAAAACAGCTATGGCAACAGTTACGGAAATAAAACATCCGATGAATATGATTCAGAGAAGGGCAGAGGATCCGACAGATATTGATCTGTTGGAGGAAACTTCGGACAAATAAAGAATAGAATGAAAATACACAGATTGCAGAAATCTGTCTGACACCTATCCGGTTGAAGCAGGGAAAAGTTGAAAGAGAGCTTTTTCCTGCTTTTTCTGCAGGGAACATTCTCCTTAAACATACCATATAATATATTAAAAAGAGGAGCCTTTTTTCATGTTTCAGATCGAAACTATCTCTGCGAAAATGCTGGACTATTATGTGGAGCGAAGTGACGCCATTATTATAGATCTCCGGGACCTGGCTTCCTACAGGAAGGGACATGTCCGGAATGCAATAAACATTCCATACCGTGAGCTGGAAGAATATCTTGAGAAAAAACAGGATCAGAAGTATCGGTTTCCGCGAGATAAAACGCTTGTTTTTTACTGTGACCGGGGAGGGGCCAGCATGCAGGCAGCCAGGAACCTGGCAAGACAAGGCTGCCGTACCAGATCCGTAATTGGCGGTTTTGCGGCATATAGAGGAAGAAATCTTGTGAGTGGATAAAACAACAAATCTTGTATTTTAAATGAAATCATGATAATGTAAAGAACAGAAATAGAAAATCAACAAAAATCACAAGGAGAAAAGATTATGAAATATATGTTTGCGTCAGATGTACATGGTTCGGCATATTATTGCCGGAAAATGCTGAAAGCATATGACGAAGAGAAGGCGGAGAGACTGGTACTTCTGGGAGATCTGCTTTATCATGGACCGAGAAATGATCTTCCGAAGGAATACGCACCAAAGGAAGTCATCCGCCTTTTAAATGAGAGAAAAAACCAGATCTATGCAGTACGCGGAAACTGCGAGGCAGAGGTAGATCAGATGGTACTGGAGTTTCCGGTAATGGCAGACTACTGCATCCTGGCTCTTGACGGAAGAACTTTCTATGCAACACACGGCCATGTCTACAATAAAGATCACCTTCCGCCAATGATGGACGGCGACATCCTTATCCATGGCCATACACATGTGCTGAAAGCAGAGAATATGGGAAATTACATCCTTCTGAATCCTGGCTCCGTGTCTATCCCGAAAGAAGGCAATCCACCAACTTATGCGGTATATGAGAACGGAATTTTTACAATCAAAGACTTTGAAGGAAATACAGTACGGGAGATCACTTTATGAATCTGTGGGAATTAACTGCGCCCTGCCATTTCGGAACAGAGGCGGTACTGAAACGAGAGATACTGGATCTTGGATACGATGTGACCAAGGTGGAAGACGGAAGAGTAACTTTTCAGGCTGATGCTCAGGGTGTGGCAGATGCTAATATGTTCCTGCGGACAACAGAGCGTGTACTGCTGAAAGTAGGCGAGGTAAAGGCAGAGACTTTTGATGAGCTTTTTGAGAAAACCAAGGCTCTTCCATGGGAGAATTACATACCGAAGAATGGAAAATTCTGGGTAGCCAAGGCAAACTCCATCAAGAGTAAACTGTTCAGTCCGTCCGATATCCAGTCTATTATGAAAAAAGCCATCGTAGAACGTCTCAAAGGTATTTACGGAATCTCCTGGTTTCCGGAAGACGGCCCGGAATTCCCGATTCGAGTGGCATTTATGAAAGATATCGCACTGATCGGAATCGACACATCAGGTGTTTCTCTTCATAAGAGGGGATACCGTCAGATGACGGTCAAAGCGCCGATCACAGAGACACTTGCCAGTGCACTTTTGATGCTTACCCCATGGAAAAAAGACCGCATTCTGGTAGACCCGTTTTGCGGAAGCGGTACCTTCCCGATCGAGGCAGCTATGATGGCGGCGGACATAGCACCTGGAATGAACCGTCATTTTCTGGCTGAAAACTGGGAACATCTGATTCCAAAGGAATGCTGGGAAGATGCCAGAGAGGAAGCCGGAGACAGGGTAAATCTTGACATTGAGACAGATATCCAGGGGTTTGACATTGATGCGGCAGCCATCAAAGCAGCTCGCGCCAATGCAAAAATGGCAGGAGTGGACAGGCTGATCCATTTCCAGCAGCGTCCGGTGAGCGAACTTCGTCATTCCAGGCCGTTTGGTTTTATTGTCACCAATCCCCCTTATGGAGAGAGAATTGAGGACAAAGCAAACCTTCCGGCACTTTACCGCGAGATCGGAGAGAGCTATGAGCGTCTGGACCGCTGGTCCATGTATCTGATCACTGCCTATGATAAAGCTGAGAATGATATCGGACGGAAGGCCGATAAGAACAGAAAAATCTACAACGGAATGATGAAAACCTACTATTATCAGTTCCTTGGACCGCGTCCGCCAAAGAAAGGAAGTATGAAATAATGAAAAAGATTATTTTTGCCACCGGAAATGAGGGGAAAATGAAAGAGATCCGCAGGATCCTGGCAGATCCGTCTCTTGAGATCCTTTCCCTGAAGGATGCCGGAATCCATGCAGACATTGATGAGAATGGAAAAAGCTTCGAGGAGAATGCCATGATCAAGGCTGAGGCCATCTGTAAGATGACTGGCGAGATCGTGCTGGCTGATGATTCCGGGCTTGAGATCGACTATCTGAACAAAGAGCCGGGTATTTATTCTGCGCGTTATATGGGCGAAGATACTTCCTATCATATTAAGAATGCAAATCTGGTTGAGAGATTGGATGGTGTGCCGGATGAGAAGCGTACAGCAAGATTCGTCTGTGCCATTGCAGCAGCTTTTCCGGATGGAAGAAGAAAGACAGTACGTGCTGCCATGGAAGGCCGCATTGGATATGAGGAAAAAGGGGAGAACGGTTTCGGATATGATCCGATCTTTTATCTTCCGGAATATGGATGCACATCTGCAGAGCTTTCCATGGAAGAGAAGAACAAGATCAGCCACCGGGGAAAAGCTCTTCGCATGATAAAGGAAGAGCTGGTATGAAGGTACTGATCGTAAGTGACACCCACGGAAGAGACGAAAATCTGGAACTGGCAGTGAACAGGGAAGCACCTTTTGACATGCTGGTACACTGCGGAGATGTGGAAGGACGGGAGTTTTATATCGAAGCTCTTGCGGAATGTCCCTGCAGCATTGTTTCCGGGAATAATGACTTTTTCTCAGATCTTCCCAGAGAAGAAGTGATCGATATTGAGGAAAATAAAGTACTGGTGACACATGGACATTATTATGGAGTGTCCATGGCTTTTGACCAGCTTGCAGATGCGGCAAAACAGCGCGGCTGTAACGCGGCATTTTTCGGACATATACACATGCCGGTGCTGGAGACAGAAGACGGAGTTCTTCTTGTAAATCCGGGAAGTCTGGCATTTCCGAGACAAAGAGGCCGCAGGCCAAGCTATGCGGTGCTGGAGACAGACGGGAATGGAAAGATGAATGTGGAGATCCGGTATCTGTAATATAATATGATCAGTTATTTGATCCAGTGTAAATGGTGAAACTACTGTTATGTAAAAATAAAAACAGCGGCAGAGAAAAAAGCATCTCCGTCGCTGTTTTTTGTTGTTCGGGTAGTTATATTGCTTATTTATCATCTCCGGTAAGGCGAAGCACATCCCGGATCTCGTCTACGTTCATATCCAGGATCACGGCAAGCTCATCGATGGTGAACCTGGTGGTGTCATCATCGTCTGTGAGTTCTTTTACCGCGGATTCCAGGTTTTCTACCTTGGATACAAGATAATCATCGCGGAATTTCTGCTGTGTCTGTTCTTCAATGGCATGAAGGATTCCGCTGCGGATACGGCCGCGCATCCAGGTATCGTCTTTCACCAGCGGCTCAGATTCTTTGAGAGCAGCCAGAAGTGCCAGATTTGCCTCCTGGATCAGGTCAGCCAGATAAATCTCTTCGCAGTTCAGTTCAGCTGCCATCTGGGCTGCCTGAGCCATGTAGAACTGTGTGAGTTCACCCTCGGCAGCAGTGTCGCCATCGGCAAAGGCCTGGAAGAGAGAAGAGAGGTCTTCGGAATCAAGTCCTTCCGGTGAAAAACTCTCCATATAATCTCTGAGATACGCCTGTTCCTCTGCTGTAAGAGCTGTACGGGTACCGGGAAATTCTTCCTGCTTTGCATCCCGGGTGCTTGCAGCATCAGGCGCAGAAGCACCGGCAGCTTTCTCTGCGCCTTCGATAGTAATTCCTTTCAATTTAAGATACTGCAGGATCTTCACGAGTTGTGAAGTATTCAGGTCAGATTCATCGAAATGTTCACGGATCTGCTGCTGGGAGAGCTGTTTGCCGTTCTCCTCCGCGATCTCACAGATTTCGTTAAGCTTCTGCTGAAATAGTTTTATATCCATAAAAACATCTCCTTAATTTTCCAGATTTTCTTCTTGACTTTATTATCAGGAATATGATAACATAAGCAAGTCGCAAATGACAAGAAAACCTTTGAATAGACGGAAAAAACGTGAAAAAAGTTTTTTAAAAAAATTCAAAAAGTGTTGACATTTGTAGATCGCTATTATATAATATCACTTGTCGTCAGGCAAGAGAAACAAAAACGACAACAACTTAATAAAGACCATAAGTAAATGGTATATCGGGGTGTGGCTCAGTTTGGCTAGAGCGCTGGTTTGGGACCAGGAGGCCGCAGGTTCGAATCCTGTCACCCCGACTGCTGTAAACTTATTACCGCAAGCATGCGGGTGTAGTTCAATGGTAGAACACCAGCCTTCCAAGCTGGATACGTGGGTTCGATTCCCATCACCCGCTTCTCTGAAAAGAGAGCATGTGTCTGTAGCTCAGCTGGATAGAGCAACGGCCTTCTAAGCCGTGGGTCGGGGGTTCGAATCCCTTCAGGCACGCTGTGGTGGGTATAGCGCAGTTGGTTAGCGCGCAGATTGTGGCTCTGGAGGCCCAGGGTTCGAATCCCTGTATCCACTTCG
>ENA-OQCN01000018-OQCN01000018.1-human-gut-metagenome-genome-assembly--contig:-NODE-18-length-63266-cov-7.018911_pt1 | contig 63266 bp, 83 predicted proteins | sample MGYA00242497_ERZ504576 | MGnify/ENA primary metagenome ERZ504576 (study PRJEB26092, sample SAMD00036296) | human gut metagenome | host: Homo sapiens | study: EMG produced TPA metagenomics assembly of...
TATTTTTATATTTTTTTTAAAGTGGCTGCCGGACAGCTTAAAAGAGCTTCCCGGCAGGCATTTTATCCGTATACGTTGCAATTCAACTCCTATACTCTAGATCACCTTCACAAGCATCTCTCTCATGGCGCGAAGAGCTTGCCTCGATGGCTTATAGCATTCTTCTGCTGGGGAGTAAGCTCTGCAGAAGAGCAGCCGTACTCATCTAAATAGAAGATAGGATCATAACCAAAGCCGTTGGCTCCTGCTATCTCCCATCCTATATAGCCCTCCATAGTCTGTCTGGTCACAAGTTCCTTTCCATCCGGCAGCACTGCGGCGATAGCGCACACAAAGCGGGCTGTACGCTTCTCCTTTGGCACACCGTCAAGGCGTTCTATAAGGTTATTATTCTTTATATCATAGGAAGTATCCTCGCCCATATAGCGCGCTGAATATACTCCCGGTTCCTTATTCAGATAATCAATCTCCAGTCCTGAGTCATCTGCGAGAACAATTGCATCTGTGTGTGCCGCAATTGCGCGTGCCTTAATCAGCGCATTGTCTTCAAAGGTCTTCCCATCCTCCACTATATCCACATTGATACCTGCTTCCTTCATTGAACGGATATCCACGTCACAGTCTGAAAGTATCTCTTTGATTTCTCTGAGCTTATCCTTGTTTCCTGTTGCAAATATGATTTTTGTCATAATATATTTCCTTCCTTCTTTTTCTATTCGGACAATTTCCAGATACAGCTAGTAGCCCTCATCAAAGGCCTGCATGATTGCATTGTATATACCCTGAGCTGCCTGTTTCTGATAGTCTGCATTGGCCAGATTGTCAAGCTCCTGCCTGTTGGTCATGAAGCCCACCTCCACAAGTGCAACCGGAGCCTCACTTGTTCTTATTATATATATGTCATCCGCAGGAAGCAGCCCAAATGCCCTGTTTCCTGTCGCAGCTGTCACGTTATCCATGCAAATCTGTGCAAGGTGTTTACTTCCGAGCTCTCTGTTATCTGACTGGCTGTAGAGCACCTGCGTACCCGAAACCGCGGTGAAATTGCCCTTTTCATATGAGTTGCAATGCACGCTTATAAATAAATCCGCATCCGCCTTATTGGCAAGTGCCGCTCTCTGCTGCAGTGTAGGATTGGTATCTGTTGTCCTGGTGTAGAATATCCCAAGCCTTTTGTCACCTGAATAGCTGTCAAGCTGTTCCTTAAGTGCCAGCACTATGTCCAGATTGATGTTTTTTTCCTCTATTCCGTTTCGCACGGCACCGGTCATACGGCCGCCGTGACCTGCATCTATTATGATGACCTTATCGTATATATCATGCAGATTAACAAAGCTCAGATAAAGATATCCATTCTCTATGCGCTGCTTCACCTGATAGAGCTTGTCTGTAGTGATAGCTATCACACCATCTGCCCCCTTGCGGTAATACTGCATGGAGTCTATATGATTTGACCTGCCTGTCATGGAATACTTCGTAAAGTAATTGTCCACATCAGCCTTAAGCTTTACATAGACCGTCTGCGTCAGGGCATCGGTTTCCACCGATATACTCTGGCGCTCCCCTTCTGAGTCGTCCGGCAGCTCTATCCTTAAATCATCCTCAAAGCCGGCTTCCTCCTGCAATATCTCATCAGGGTTCTTCTCCTGCTTTGCATCTGAGGAAGCTTGACATAGTTTTGCAGCACATTATCCTCCAGTGCTTTTGCCATATCATACTTCTCATTTATAGCCGGAAGCTTTTCAAGCGTGACCGGCACGATAAGTGCAAGCATAACGAAAAATACTGTTATTATCTTTAGAATATTTCTGTACATATCATCTGTTATCAGAAAAGGCCTTTATACAGAGGTTACAATCCTGTTTTTCCTTTACATTGATATATGCCACACCATCATAGCTGATGTAGCCCTCGCCATCATCCAGATTGACCGTAGACATGTATGCTTCTCCCGAGTTGTACTCTATAGCCATCGGATGAGTCGAGCCCGGTGTATTTATATAAAGTACAATGGCATAACGCTCACCGGACTCCAAATCAACAGGCTCATCAAAATCAACAGTGTAATAGCCTGCATTTTTTAGTGACCCCTCAGCCACCAGCGTCTTATTTTTAAAAGAATACTCATTCTCAAAATTCTTAACCACATACAGCTTGTATGAGGTATCCGCTGCTGTAGCATAAAAGCCGGAAGCCCTTAGTGATTCAGCCGACTGTGCGGTAAATATGTTGGCTCCGTACATATCCTCCTTGTCGTAGCCCATCTTTCCTACCCAGCCACACAGGTCACTCTGGTATATATTATCATAATTGTCAGCACTCTCTATATCTGTATAAACAACATTGTGCGTGCCCACATTTGTATCGTAGTATGACACATAGAACACCCCATTGTCTCCAAAACTGCTGCCCCAGCTGTTCTGGCATATAAAGGCTCCATCTCCTTCCAGATCCACATTGAAGTTTTCCTTAGGGTAATTGTCATCCCAGCCAATTATAACCACATCATGATTTGGCTTATCTTGACCCATATAACAGTAAGAATTAGTCTGCTTATTGTAATAAGGAGTCTTTGTCTTTGAGCTTGCTATTGTACTGTAAAGCGATGTCTGCACACCACCATATTTGAAAACAGCCTCCTTTATGCCCTGATAGTCCTTTCCATCTATGATAAGCATCTGCTGCACATGCTTTACTGCAGCAAGATCATCGCGTGTCACTCCATCTCCGTAAGGATCATCCGCGTCATAAACCGGTCCCTGCCATGCTGCCAGATATGCCATTCCCATGGTATACTCTCCCCCGTCATACTGATTGACGTTGAATGAATTGCTCATACTCATATGATCCACGGAAAACAAAAGCTGCTCCTCCGGCATAAGGGCTGACTCGAGTGCACTTGTGGCCGCAAAAGCCCAACAGGTGCCATAGCTGCCCTGATCCCTGATTAGTGACACACGCTGTCTTTCTCTCAGATCATACTTTGTTGGCACCGTTGATACACCCTCGGATTTGTCTGTCATAGTGAGTGTATTTGTCGCCGTATCAAAGCTGCAGGTCATATCCAAAAGTTTAGACAGCTTGTCTAAGCTTGCATAAAACTGCCCCTTATACTGTACAAAGCCATTGTCGTCTGCCAGCTTGAAATCAGCTGTCAGACTGTGCTTTTCCACCAGAAGCTCATTTTTATTGTATACATGTGCACTGCTGTTTAGTGCATCGCGAAGCATAGACACGGGAACCATTATATTCCTGTTCTCATCCATATACACATGCTCATCCTCGCTCGTATACTCCTTATTTTCTATCCTAAGCCTGATGGTGGTGCCATTTACATCAGCAGCCACAAGCGGACTCCATATAGTATTATCTATCTGTGCTCCTCTGAACGCGCCAAGTGTAGAGCTGTCCTTTGCATATATGTAAAAATTAGACACAAAGATAAGTGCCAAGATGAATGTAAATGCAATATATCTCTTTGAATATTTCATATACCCTGCTAATCCTTTTTCCTTCTCGGAGCTTAGGCCCCATAAACTGATAAAAATATGTCTTTATCATACCATTGTAGATTTTCCTGTTTTTGTCAGCTTTTCTGCCGATATAGCGCTCTGTATCCTCATAGCTCGTAATCAGATACATCGACCATGCATCAAGCCTCTTATAAGCTTCTCCAATCTGTGAATACAGTGCCGGGAGCGCTGATTTCTCCTCGAGTCGCTCACCGTATGGAGATTTGAGATAATAAATCCGTACTTCTTCGGGTGATGCAGGTCGGCCACAGCCCTCTGCTGGAAATGAATCATGTGCTCCACTCCGGCTCTCTTGGCATTTTCCCTGGCTGCAGCCACCACATCAGGGTCAATGTCATAGCCCTGGATGTCCACCTGCACATCCTTATCTATCATATTCTCTGCCTCCTGCACAGCCTCATACCACAGCTTTCTTGGTATGATATTGGTCCAGCTCTCAGCTGTAAACTCCCTGTTCATACCGGTGCTATGTTTGCTGCCATCATGGCTGCCTCTATCGGAAATGTACCACTGCCGCAAAACGGATCCACAAGTATTCTGTCTGCATGCCATGGTGTAAGCATGATGAGCGATGCTGCAAGTGTCTCAGTCAGCGGCGCCTTGCTCGTTGCCAGACGGTATCCTCTCTTGTGAAGGGAATCCCCCGATGTATCAAGTGTCACCATCACCTCATCCTTGTACAGAAAAACCCTTACCGGATACTGTGCTCCGTCCTCCGGGAACCAGTCAATGTGATAAGACCTCTTCATTCTCTCAACCATAGCCTTTTTCACGATAGACTGTATATCAGATGGTGAAAAAAGCTTACTCTTTATGGAAGAAGCCTTTTTCACCCAGAATCTGCCGTCCTTGGGAATATAATTTTCCCATGGGAGAGCCTTTACATTTTCAAAAAGCTCATCAAATGTGGCAGCCTTAAAGCGTCTACCTGAAGTAATACTCTCTCTGCGCCTCTTAAGAATATATTCGCTCTGCATATAGCCTCAGCATCGCCCTCAAACGATACCCTGCCGTCCTCCACACGTGTTATCTCATATCCCAGATCATATATCTCCCTCTTGACTACTGCCTCAAGGCCAAAATGACATGGCACAACAAGCTCAAATCTATTCATATATTGTGTAACTGCCTTTCTATAATTGTACTTTACATTGTTATCTAATATTGTTGCATAAATTTCAATTTTTTTAAATAGTTTCAGCCATATTTCTGCAACTTTTTTGATATCCGCACATAGCATTGTATCCACCTATGACTGTCGCTGTATCAAAACCGCGATTTCCCAGATATCTGGCCAGCTTCATGCTGCTTCCACCATGCGTGCAGTAAAAAATCACACTCTGTGACGCATCGAGTTCACTCTCATATGAATCCGTGATATCCATAGGCATACTGAGTGCGCCTTTCCAGTGCGACCTGTCATATTCCTCTCTTGTTCTTATATCTATAAGCAGTGCATTCATTTCTTTTTGCACCTTATAAAGCTCATCCGCATAAACTATTTTAAATTTCATACATCCATACGCCAAAATACGAATTTACATTATGATATTCATTTTATTATGAGATGTGAACTGCGATAAATCACCAAAATCATTACAGCCGGTGCTTTAGTACTTTAGTTCTTTAATAAATTAACTCGTTTTGTTAAAATTATATTATTTTGTGTTTCAAAGTATTGCTTTTTAATTACTGTTATTTTATAATGTTTCCGAAGAGAGAAATCTTTTCAATGTTATACCTCTTATTAATTATTTATACTCCCCTCAAAAGAGCCGGTCACATGACCGGCTCTTTTATACTGCTTATATTTTTTATATTTATCAATCCAAAAGCATCTCATACTCTGTTAACGGCAGTGGCTTTGAATAATAAAAGCCCTGTATACTGTCGCAGTCTATATTCTTCAAAAACTCTACCTGCTCCTGACTCTCAACACCCTCGGCGGTCACGCAGATTCCCAGCTCCTTGGCCAGTGCTATCGTGTGCACAAGCAGCCTCTCACCATTGAATCTCCTATATAGTCAATCAGGCTCTTGTCGATTTTGAGTGTATCAAAGCACTTCATATTGAGGGTAACAAGTGATGAATAGCCTGAGCCAAAATCATCCACCAAAAGTGGAAATCCATTGCCATGGAATTTATCCGCAATACTCTTGATTTCATCATTATCGACCGCTGCACTCTCTGTAATCTCTATAGGCACAAGATGTGTGTATATGCCGATTCTTCTTGCTATATCATGATATCTTTTGACCACAGACTCAAAGTACAGGCTCGCTCTGGACAGGTTGATTGAGATAGGAACTATTTTTTTCCCTTCATCAAGCCATCTTCTCTGATGTGTACACACCTCGCGGAACACATACTCATCAAGCGCCTTAATCATGCCGTTTCTTTCAAAAAGCGGTATAAATTTGGATGGCGGAATAATCTCATTATTTTCTCTTCTCCACCTGACAAGTCCCTCTGCACCGACCAGCTTGTTGGTCTTTGGAGCATACTTGGGCTGATACCATATCTCAAAATGATTGTCATTTAAATCCCTGTAGAAGTTATCCTCCATCTGCTTTTCTTCGACAATCCTTTCTGTATCAGCCTGACTGTATATCTGATAGAGCACGTCCTTCCGCTCCTTGATCCGATTCTTGCAAAGTTGGCCTCGCCGTATGCTTCCTCAACCTTTTTGCCCGGCTCCCATTTTGTCACACCAAAGTATGGCTGAATCTTTGGAATCTTTAAGGATTCTGAAACCTTAATAAGCTGTAAATTGATGGTCTCTATCTTTCTGATAACCTTATTTATCTTGTCATCCGCAAAGAAAATAACAAATCTGTCTGCATTTATATGACCTGATATGTCATTATATCCTACAACACCGCGTATATTTTCAGAAATCCATCTAAGCGCCTCATCGCCCTTTGCCACACCACAGATGGAGTTCACTATCTTGAAGGAGTGAATATCCATGGAAATCAGATATCCTGATACGTTTCTGTCACGCAGCTTCTTTTTAAAACTCTCGTAATTGTTGCCTCCGGTCACTGCATCCACATACGCTATACGCTCAAGCTCTCTTTGCTTCTCCGGGCTTATATCCGAAAAGCCCGCTATCATCTTGTGCAGCTCTCCCACGCCAGACACATTGACAAACTTTGCTCTGCAATACTGTACCTGTCCATCCCTCACGATGCGGTAATCATGCTGATAGGTATCCTTTATCAAAAACTGCCTGCGCAGATTATTAATTGATGTCTCTAAAAGCATGTGAAGCTTATCCTCCTCTAAGACGATAGCATTTACATACTGTTCCATCATCTCTTGATAGCCCGGTTTTGACTCAAGCACTTCTCCAAACATAGCACGGACAGAAGGATTCATCCTGTACGGATACATCTTATTGTTGTCTACATCTACATAGTAGATACTGTTGAAGTTGCTTCCTAAAGCATTCACCATCTCACTCTCGTTAAGACGCTCATCAAGCTGCTCAGCAAGCCCTATTGCCTCAACTGTTCTGCCAGCATCATCAAAGCAAATCGACTTGAATGATATCCTGTAGGTATCTGTTCCTTCCTTGGCATGCAGTACTACAGTAGCAAATTTTTCTCCATCTGCAATCTGTTCAACAGCCTTCAGCAGATTGTTCCTGTCAACCATGCTGTCTATAAACGGATTGTTTATAATATCAACATTTTTTTCTTCTGAGTCATCTAATGAATCCTCTGATAAAAAAAGACCTCAAACGGCATTCCTGCGGAAAGCACTTAAAAACATACTTTCCCCAGGATGCGAATGCGGTCTTTATATCCATCTCTATATTGTTTTCATCATCAAATCTATTACTCATAATAATTCCCACAAAAATAAAATAATTATTAAAACTCTTTCATACCTATCACTACTATATCATTAGTAAGTCATTTCGTAAAGTTTTGTTTTTACTAATTTTGTTCTTTTTTGTGTATTTTATGAATATATGTTTTATTTTATAGCGTCGAGTGCGTTTGAGATATCTGCAATCAAATCCACCTTGTCCTCAAGACCTAAGCTTATTCTGATAAGCTCTGCCGGCACTCCTGCTTCCTTAAGCTGCTCATCATTCATCTGACGATGCGTGCTTGTTGCCGGATTTAAGCAGCAGGTTCTCGCATCTGCCACATGTGTCTCGATTGCACCAAGCCTTAATGCCTTCATAAATGCAGACGCTGCCTCTCTGCCGCCCTTTAAGCCAAATGATACGACTCCGCAGCCTCCGTTTGGAAGATACTTCTGTGCTCTCTCATAGTATTTGTTTGAAGGAAGCCCTGAGTAGTTTACATAGGCAACCTTTGGATGATTTTCCAAAAATTCAGCCACTGCCTGTCCATTTTCCACATGCTTTGGCATACGCACATGAAGTGACTCAAGGCCAAGATTCAGCATAAATGCATTCTGTGGTGACTGCATAGAACCAAAATCGCGCATAAGCTGTGCTGTACATTTGGTAATGAACGCACCTTCCTTGCCGAATTTCTCTGCATATGTGATGCCATGATAGCTGTCGTCAGGTGTGCACAGTCCCGGATATTTATCTGCATGTGCCATCCAGTCGAATTTGCCGCTGTCTACGATTGCTCCGCCGAGTGTGGCTCCGTGTCCGTCCATGTACTTTGTGGTAGAGTGTGTGACAATATCTGCGCCCCACTCAATTGGTCTGCAGTTTACAGGTGTCGGGAAGGTATTGTCCACTATAAGCGGTACTCCGTGCTCGTGTGCCACCTTTGCAAAAAGCTCTATATCAAGCACCGTAAGCGCAGGATTGGCAATAGTCTCACCAAACATAAGCTTTGTGTTTGGTCTGAATGCTGCATTCAGCTCCTCCTCTGTAGCATCAGGAGATACGAATGTAGCTGTAATACCCATCTTTGCCATAGTTACCGCGATGAGGTTGAAGGTGCTCCATAGATGGATGATGATGCACGATATGGTCTCCGCACTCACATATGTTGAACATGGCATAGAAATTGGCTGCCTGTCCTGATGATGTGAGCATGGCAGCAGTGCCACCCTCCATAGCTGCGATTTTTCTTGCTACCGTATCACAGGTTGGATTCTGCAGTCTGCTGTAGAAATAGCCCTCTGCCTCAAGGTCAAAAAGCTTTCCCATGTCCTCGCTTGTGTCATATTTGAATGTAGTTGACTGAATAATCGGAATCTGTCTCGGCTCTCCGTTTCCGGCTGCATAGCCTGCCTGTACACACTTTGTACCTATACTGTATTCTTTCATTGTGCTTCTCCTTTATTATGTTAATGTTTCAGTTAGATATAGTATATTACATTTGGCGCGTTTTGACAAATTCTTCAAATCGTGGAAGTGTGAGAGTAATTTTACCGTACTCAGAGGTATCTATAACCCCCTTTCTTTTGAGCCGGTCTCTATATACCGAGAATAATCCTGAATTCATATCCAGTTTTTCTCTGATTTCTTTTACCTTTTCTTCACCACTTACTGATATTTCCAACAATATTTTTTTATCAAGCTCTGACAGCTCCGACCAGATTTTACTGTACACATACTCATCAAGGCACTGATCATATTCCGGTAAAATATCTTCTATCGTGTGATCATCCCTGTTTTCCCAGTAAAGATATCCCAATACCTGGAATGCAAAAGGATATCCCTTTGTAAGAGCTGCCATTTTGTCTGCCTCTCTTTGATCCAGTTCAAAAATATCCATATAGTGTTTCCTGACTGCTGTAAAGCTAAGTGGTTCAAGCATTATCTTAGGCGCTGTACAAAAATGTAAGTGCCTTGTCGTTCTGCAGATCATATATATTTTCAAACAGCCCCGTCATAAGCAGAAAAATAGGATAATCCTGTCTCAGAAATATCTGAAATGAACTGACAAATACTTTTACAAATTCACAGTTCGTAACCTCATCAACTGAAATGAGTAACCGCTTATTATGTTTCTTTATATTTTCAAGCATCAATTCCAGCACATTTTCTATATCCGTAACCGGTGCTGCATTTTCTATGGAAACGCCCAGTCCAAACGCTGAAAAATCCAGTTTTGCATTGACAAATATTTTATTCATCTGAGGCATACTGTAAATCTTAGCTGCAAGGCTCTGAAGCATATCTCTCGTAGGGTTAAGCTCAACTGTCAGCCATTCCTCATCCTTCTTTATCTCTGATACTATATTGGTCATCATAACCGTTTTGCCCGATCCCCTTACCCCGGTTATCATAAAAAGCTGGTTTGCAGGATTTTCTGACCTAAATGTCTCTACTATCTGATTGGTCTGTGAGATTCTTGATATATATTGCAGTGGTTTTTTCCCGAATGATAATGTAAATTGGATTTTGCATTTTGTTTTCCCTTATATAACTTTATATAACTTTTTTGTTTCGTTATATAAGTTTATATAACCTTTATATAACTTTTGCATTTTATTATATAACTTTTATATAACTTTTTGTCACCATAAATTCTTAAGCTTTATAACATATTTTATCTACCAGCGCTTCATAACTGCTATCATCAGCTTGTACTATCTCTCTGACATTGTGCTGCTCTAATGCTGCTGTTGTTTTTTCACCTATTGAGTATGCTGTTTCCACGTATGCATTCTCCGGCAGCATATGAAAAAATCTTTCCACATTTGATGCGCTTGTAAAAACAGCTTCACTTACCATGTTTCCAATGCTTTCAGGAATACTCTCATATGCCTGCTCATTTACATATGCATCAATTTTTTCTAATTGACATATTTCTTTAAGCCCTGCCTCAAGGTCAGGTGAAGCCTCCTTTGCCGAGAAAATGCAGACTTTGATTTCATCATTATCGCCCATATACGAACTCAATTCTCCTGCAAGTTCTTTTCCGGTCTGTTCCATAGGAATAACATCTGCCTTTATATGGTGCTTTGCAAGCTCTTTTTCTGTAGCTTTTCCCACCACTGCAAACCTTGCATTTGCTATAAGCCTGATGTCTGCCCCTGCCAGATCCAGATTATAGAAAAATGATCTTACACCGTTTTTGCTTGTAAAAACTATCCAGTCTGCCGATCTTACCTTATCGGCAAATTCAGGAATTATTATCGGGTTTATTATACCTGTCTTAACCGGTGTGACATCTGCTCCAAGCTGCTGTAATTTTGCTATCAATTCGTTTGTTTTGATATACGGTACTGTGATTTTTCTTCCAAACAGCGGTCTTTTTTCAAAAAAATCAAGCCTGTCATTCAGTGAAACCACATCTCCCACAACGATTATAGCCGGTGATGTCAGCTTTGCTTCCTCAATCTTTTCTCCGATATCCGCAAGCGTTCCTATACATTTGCGCTGCGCGGCAAGTGTGCCATTCGATATCACTGCTGCCGGAGTATCCGCTCTTCGTCCTGCTTTCATAAGCCCTGCTGCAATGCTTTTTACATGTGCAAGTCCCATCAAAAATACGCAGGTGATTGTCTCATCTGTAAGAAGGGAATAGTCTATATCTGCCTCCTCATCCTTTCTGCTGTGCGCAGTGATGACCTGAAAGCCTTTTGCTATGCCTCTGTGTGTGATAGGTATTCCTGCTGCCGCAAGCGCTGCAACCGATGAACTGACACCCGGTACCACTTCTACCTCCACATTTCTATCTACCAGATAGAGAGCTTCCTCTCCGCCTCTTCCAAATACATACGGATCTCCGCCCTTTAAACGGACTACAAGCTCATGATATTTTGATTTCTCGTACAAAAGCTCGTTTATGGCATCCTGCTTCATGACATGCTTGTGATTTTCCTTGCCCACATAAATAAGCTCACAGCCTGCCTTTGCCATTGAAAGAAACTCTGGTGATGACAGCCTGTCATACACCAGACAATCCGCCTGTTTTATATATTTTTCTCCTTTTAAAGTGAGCAGGCCCGTATCTCCCGGTCCTGCTCCAACTAATACTACTTTTCCTGTGTTTTCTCTCATGATTTTCCTAATTATTTTTCTACTGAATTATTATGATTAAAAATTATGACTTGATATTTTTTTAGTCGATTTCTAATTTATACCGAATATCGTGCACCGCACGCTCCACAATATTGTTTCTGTCTGATGTCATATCCCATATCTGCTCTGTCCTTGCAAGCTGTTTTCCATCCTCTGAGCCAAACATCGCAAGAAGCTTTAGCCTGTTATTTTTGTTGCTGTCATTACCGCGGTCTTTTTCACTTACAATATCACAGTATGCAGCCACAGGCAGATGACAGTTTCCACCGATTCGCTTTAAAAATTCTCTCTCAATGCCTGCGCACAGATTGGTTTTCTCATCTGACAAAGCATCTAGCTTTGCCATCAGCTTAGCATTGTCAGCACGTAGCTCAAGCGCCAGTGTGCCCTGTGCCGGAGCCGGAATCATATCATCCTCTGAAAAGTACTGTGTGATCTCAGAATCTCTTCCGATACGCTTTATTCCCGCCGCTGCAAGTACGATTCCATCCAGCCTATATTCGCTATACTTATTCTTTTTTTCGTTAGCTATCTCATTGTTATTTACAGTATTATCGGCAACCTCTTCATATATAATTTCACCATCATATAGCTTACGAAGCCTCGTATCGATATTTCCGCGTATGCCAACCACCTTAAGGTCAGGACGCAGCTTTAAAAGCTGATACTTTCTGCGCTTGCTTCCGGTTCCTATCACGGCACCATGAGGAAGCTCATCCAGTGAAGCGGCATTTTTTAGCACCAAAACATCCCTTGGATCTTCACGCTTCCATGCCTTTGCAAATGTAAGCCCTGCTGCCGGTTCATCAGGCATATCCTTCATGGAATGGACTGCCATATGAATCTTTCCCGATAAAAGCTCGTCCTCTATCTCCTTTACGAAGATACCCTTTGAGCCAATCTTATCGAGTGCCTTTTTCTGCTCTAAATCGCCTGTTGTCTTTATGATAACAGCCTTAAAATCATCATCCGGATATGCTCTTTTTAACTTATCTATCACGTAATCAGTCTGAACAAGAGCAAGCTTTGAGCCTCTCGTTCCTATTAAATACCTCATTTTACTCTCCTACGGATCATGCCATTTTCCATTTATAATTTATAAATGAACAACAACTTAAAATCTGCAATACCATACTTTAAACTATATTTCCGGAATCCTTCCATTATCAATAGCTGCACACAACATTTCTTTAAATACACGCCTTCTCTCGGCTTCCGTGTCATATTGCGCTATTACTTTTTCGCGGATCTGTCCCATGTATTCGTTCAGCTCACCAAGAAACGGAGTAAGAATCTCCTGTTCTTTGCATTTCAGATACTGAGTCAGCACAGGGCTGTTTCCTCCGCTCGAAAATGCCGCAACAAGATTCTTTTCCTTTATGTATGACGGAAAAATAAAGCTGCAATCAGCCTTCTGATCGACCGCATTTACCATGATGTTCTTAGCTTTGCAATACTCTGCAATCTCATGATTTAAAGCATTGTCATCAGTGGCAGCGATAACCATTTCCATGCCGTCACAGTCTTTTTGATTAAACTTTCTTTTTATAATCGTAATTCTGTCAGCTGCATCTGAATCCGTCTTATTGTTTTCTATATTTGCCGTATATGAGCCCGTTTTATCCTCGCTTGCTATATCATCAATTGTAAGCTTTCTCAGCTCATCACATATATCCTCTGCCACAACCGTGACCTTCGCGCCAAAATCCAGCATTACGATCACCTTGCGGTATGCCACATTTCCACCGCCAACGATCAGGCACTCTCTTTCCGTCATATCCACAAACATCGGAAAATACGCCATTTTTATCTCCCTGTAATACCATATCCATACTTTATTTCATATATATTTCATGCCTTATTTTATACTTTATTATACGCTTTATGCTTTATTTTTTGCCTTATGCTTCACACTGTATCCATTGAGCATTCCTTCAAAAACAGGACGAAGCTTGGCAGAAAACACTGCTGCCGATACGCATAATATAAAGTCCGGTGCAACAGTTATCAGACAGTAATCTACTATTACGATGCCCCAGCTGACAGATGTTGCCGCATAGAAATTCTTCATGCAGTAAAAGTATATCGCTCCAACTGTATAATATGCCACCAGTCCGACCGTTGCCGGAAGAATGAGTGTAAACGCATTGGTCTTTTTAAGCTTTTCCGTGATGGCTCCGATTAAAAATGCGGCAAGCACAAAGCCTAAGAGGAACCCAAATCCCGGTCTTAAAATGTATGTAGGACCACCGCCTGCCGCAAATACAGGCACTCCCACCAGTCCGATGCACAAATATACTATCACGCTAAGCGATGCCAGCTTTGCCCCGAGCAGAAATCCCGCCATCAGCACAAAGAACCACTGTAATGTAAAATGCATGGTGTACATAGGAAGCGGAATATCAATCTTGATAAATGCTCCAACTGCTATAAGTGCCGCAAAAAGTGCACATGTTGTAAGTTCCTTCGTTTTTAATTTCATTTTCGAACGCTCTTTCGTTTTATTAAATATACATGCTATAATAACATCTTTCTCTAAAAAAGAAAAGCCATCTTCGATGAAGCTGACTTTTCTTTGCAGCTTTCGCTGCGACTCAAAACATTAACATATGATTTAGAAGTAATATTCATCAGAATATATTCGTAAATCCTCTTTCGTGACCTGTCCACCCTCGATATGAAACGAGTTGATTACAGGATTTTCTGCCATAAGCGACATTATCATGTAGCTCGCATTTGGATCGTATGCAAGCTTTATATCCTCATCCGATGGCCTTGAAGGGCTAGACGGATGTGAATGCCAGTTGCCAAGCGCTTAAGGCCGTTTGCTCTCATGTCCTTTATGGCTGCCAGCTGCTCCTTTGGATCCATTGTGAAATGGTCCTCGGCATGGTCTGTATTCGTCAGGTAATATACCTTTGTGATGAGACGACCGTTTTCGTCCTCACTGCCTGCTATCAGACCACACGCCTCCTCCGGCAGATGCTCTTTAGCATATTTTGCTATTTCATCCAGAAACGGATATTTCATTCTTATGATACTCATATCGTTCCTTTCCTTACTGTCTTTTTATTCCTGTGTACGAGGTGCATCAAATCTGCCCGCTGTCTCCTCGCAGACCTCCTGCTCGTAGTCGATTGGCTCGAGAATAGTCGGATGGTCGCCACAGACTGCACAGTTGTGTGTATCCTTTGGAAGCTTAATCTTGTGGAACTCCATGGTGAGTGCATCATATGTAAGCAGATATCCTGTGAGCAGCTCTCCAACACCGATTAAATACTTGATAGCCTCCATAGCCTGAAGCGAACCGATTACTCCGCCCATAGCTCCGATAACGCCTGCCTGCTTACATGTAGGCACTGCATCCTTTGGTGGCGGATTCTTGAATACACATCTGTAGCAAGGTCCCTCTCCCGGCACATATGTCATGAGCTGACCCTTGAAACGGATGATTCCTGCATGTGAAAACGGCTTTTTCTCAAGCACACATGCATCGTTGATTAAGAACTTTGCCGGGAAATTGTCAGTTCCATCTATGATGAAATCATAATCCCTGATAAGCTCTCTGATGTTTGACGCATCTACAAACATACGGTATGTATTGACCTGAACATCCGGGTTCATGGCGTTCATTGTCTCTTTTGCTGACTTTACCTTGGCTTTTCCCACATCGGCTGTTCCGTGGATAATCTGTCTCTGCAGGTTGGATAAATCTACCTCATCCGCATCCACAATACCGATTGTGCCAACTCCTGCTGCTGCAAGATACATGGCTGCCGGAGCTCCAAGTCCGCCGGCACCGATAATAAGCACCTTGCCCTTTAATAATTTCTTCTGACCTTTAACGCCCACCTCATTAAGGATAATGTGGCGTGAATAGCGCTCGATCTGCTCATCAGTCATTGCCATTAGCATCCACCTCCCATGAAGTAAAGGAACTCTACATTGTCGCCATCCTTAAGCACTGTCTTTGGCTTATCCTCTGTGGCAACAAATTCCTCATTTATTGAAACTGTTACATACTCAGGCATATCTACATTCTCAAGCTCGATAAGCTCCGGTAATGTAAGTCCATCCTTATATTCTTTCTTCTCTCCTGCTACTGTGATAGTCATTTTATTTCCTCCTGTGTCACAGATTGTGGTATCTGTAAGTGTTATTATCCTGTATCAGACTGCTTTATATAATAATCTAAAAACTATAATAATGCTTCAACCACGCCTTCAAATCGGCAGCTTTTGTACGCCGATCTTTCTGTCTAAGACCTCTGCGTCTTTTACGAAAAGCAGTGTCGGATTCGCAGTCACCTCATACTCATCAGCGAGCTCTCCGTCAAAGTTTGTGTTGACCTTGTATACGTGAAGCTTATCCTCATAATCATCCTCGATATCTCCGAGAACCGGTGCCAGCTTCTTGCAGGCCACACATGAATCCGAGTAAAAATCAACAATTACCGGAAGCTTGCTTTTTAATACTTTTTCATCGAAATCAGCCTTTGAAATTCTTGCTGCCATGATTAGTCCTCAACCTTTCTGACGTAAAGAGTGTATGTTCCATCCTCGTTGTCCTCGAGCTTAAGTATCTTGTGTCCCTCTTCCTTCATGCTTCTTGGAACATTCTGTACCGGCTCTCCATCATTCATACGGATTGCAAGCACCTCACCGTCATCTAATTCCTCTATTGCTACCTTTGCCTTTACAAATGTAAGAGGGCAAACCTTGTCAGTTATATCTACCTGATCGTCGAATGCTATATCTGCCATTTTGCATCTCCCTTCCTATACTCATATTTATTATATTTTTGCCGTAACCGTTGTTGTTTATGCATGCCGGATATTTCCTGCTATACACGGGGATTATTTACCCTCGTATGCTGCCTGAATCTCTTTTTTGAACTCTTCCTCGCCCACTCTCTGAAGAGTAAGTCTGAAACGCTCACCACCATTTGCATGCTTCTCGAAGAAACTAATTGCTGCATCTGTCACTCTGAAAAGAGTTTCCTTGTCGCGGATAATCGGAACAAGCTGCTCTCCTTTATAGATGTGGTTTCCGAAAAGTCCTCCAAACGATACGATATATCCCGGAGTTCCCTTCCATGCATCTGTCGGACAGCTCTTTACGCAGCGCGCACAGTTGTTACATTTGTCTCTGTCGATGATAATCCTGCCATCCTCCATCGAAAGTGCACCCTCGCGGCATGCCTTCACACATACACCACACTGGATACAATCGTCATGGCTGCACTCTACTGTCATGCCGCCCTTGATTCCGACATCGTTTTCCTCAGCCTTTAAGCAGTTATTCTGACAGCCTGTGACACCAAACTTGAACTTGTGAGGAAGCTCTCTTCCGAAGTATCTTTCATCAAGTTCCTTAGCCAGAGTGTATGTATCGATACATCCGCTAGGACAGATTTCTGAGCCCTGACACGCTGTGACAGTACGTACTCTTGGTCCGCAGACACCTGTTCCTACACCGCCCTTTGCCAGTTCCTCTTTTACCACATTGATATCCTCAACCTTGATAAAAGGAATCTCAATACCCTGACGCGATGTCATATGAACATATCCGTGTCCGTATTTCTCAGCAACCTCTGCTACTGTTTTGATATTTTCTGCTGTAAGATTTCCTCCTACAACCGCAATTCTAAGCGAGAAACAGCCCTTTTGCTTCTGTCTCATGAAACCGCCCTTTTTTAGGGCCGCGTAATCAACTTTCTCCGCCATTTTTAATCTCCTTACTGTGTAAATATGTTAATGTTTTGTTTTATATGTAAATGCATATGCACGCTCTCATTTGCATACACATTGATACCTTATTATTATGGCTTAATCAGCTATATTTGCAAAAGCCTGTGCAAAATCATCCTTGAGGTCATCTATATCCTCGATACCCACACTGACTCTTATAAGATCCTCAAATACTCCTGCATCCTCCTTCTGCTTATCTGTGCTGTGAAGACTGATTGTGGAGCCCGGATGAATGACAAGTGTCTTTGTGTCTCCGATATTGCTGAGTGTGTATGGAATCGTCAGGCTGTCTATAAATTTAAATGCCTTTTCCTTGCTGCCAACCCTGATTGTAAGGATTGCTCCATAGCCGTTTGTGAGCTGTTTTTTTGCTATTTCATGCCATTTGCTGCTACAAAGCCCCGGATAATTAACCTTTATGTCAGGATAATTGTTTTCTATCCACGACGCAAGCTCGAGTGCATTAGAACATTCTCTTTCCATTCTAAGACCGAGTGTCTCAAGTCCTATAATATTTAAGTATGCATTCACCGGAGCTAAACAGGCACCCATATTTCTGAAAAGGCTGTTTCTCAGCTTTGCGACAAATGCCATAGGTCCATACTTCACATAATCTGCAAAACCCGGATATCTGTTCTTGTCCCATTTGAACTTACCTGAGTCTGTCAGAATACCACTGATTGCATTGCTGCTTCCATTGATATATTTGGAAGATGAATTGACCACGATATCAGCTCCATGCTTTAAAACCTGTATCAGGTAAGCTGTCGATGTGGTATTGTCAACTACAAGCGGTATATCATGTGCGTGTGCTATCTCTGCAAGCTTCTCAATATCTGTGACATCCAGACATGGATTACCGATAGTCTCTGCAAAAATCAGTCTGGTATGCTCATTGATGCTGTCCTCTATCTGCTGCCAGTTGTTGTTCTCGACATATCTGGTTGTGATGCCGAAGGCCTCAAGATCATGGAACAAATCTATTGTGCCACCGTAGAGGCTGGCGCTTGAGATGAGCTCATCTCCACTGCTTAGTATATTTAAGAAGGTATTCATCAGTGCCGCCATGCCTGATGCGCATGCCACCGATGCTATTCCTCCCTCGAGCTTTGTTATTCTGTTCTCAAAAGCTGTAATCGTAGGATTGGCAACTCTTGTGTAACAGTAGCCGGAGCTTTGTTTTCAAATATTTTTTCCAGATCTGCCGCGCTCTCCTGCTCGAAGGCGCTTGTCTGATATACCGGTGGCAGTGTAGAGCCATTTGTCTCTTTTGTCACGCCGGCATGAAGTAAGCTTGTATTAAATCTCATTGTTTTCTTCTTCTCGTTAATTCTTACATAGTCTATTGTGTTACTAGGAATTGATGAGATTATTATACAAACGTGTGTGTTGAAAGTCAATGCTATCAGTTATACAAATTATTTGTGCGTGGTTATATATTTTGTTTATAGCCATTGATGTCCCTTAAATACTCTGCGGCTGTCGTTGCGGCATTTGCTCCGTCAGATACTGCTGTTACCACCTGACGCAGTGTCTTGGTACGGACATCTCCCGCCACATACAGTCCCGGCTGGACACTTCTATCATGGTCACCATTTTTTGTTGCAGCATATGTGATGCCGTCCTCACCTGCCACTACATATCCTCTCTCATCGAGCTGCACCAGATTCTTTATAAGCTCTGACTGCGGTACTGAGCCGTATGCCACGAATACTCCGTCTACAGCCAGTGTCCTGCCACTTTTAAGCTTTATGCCTGTCGGCTTTTTTTCTCCATATATTTCTGTCACTGTTTCGTTTAGGACAAGTTCTACATTTTCTTTCTGCTTTAAGAGCTCAACTGTGCTCTGTGCACCGCGGAAGCTGTCTCTTCTGTGAACCAGATAGACCTTCTCACATATATCGGACAGATATAATGCATCATCCAAAGCGGTATCTCCGCCGCCCAGCACTGCGGCTGTCTTTCCTTTATAGAATGCTCCGTCACAGATTTCGCAGTAAGATACTCCCTTTCCGGTATACTCATCCTCTCCCGGCACTCCTGCCTTTCTCGGATATGCTCCTGCGGTATAGATGAGCGCTCTTGCCTCTGCTATCGTGTCATCATCGAATTTCACTCTGTATATCACTGATTCTTCTTTCTCACCATTTTGCACTGCTTCTATCTGCACTGCTTCTTTTTCGATAAATTCTACATCAAGAGACACTGCATGCTCCCTGAATTTTTCTCCCAGGTCGTATCCGTTTATGTTTGGAAGCCCCAGATAGTTGTTCACATTTCCGCTCTCGGCTATCTGGCCTGTCCCCTCGTATTCTTTTTCTGCTACTGCCACATTCAGATTGGCTCTCTTTGCATATATTGCTGCAGACAGTCCTGCCGGACCACTGCCTATTATTATTATATCAAACATGGAATTGGTTCCTTTCATCGTCCATTGAATTTTTTCGGTAACTTATTATATACATTATCCTTAAAAAATACAATAATACCGCCTGCTTTTATAAAACACCTTTATAAAAACAAGCGGTATCAATTTTATCTATCGTATATACATCCTGGCCTCATAAGTCTGAGCACTGACATATCAGAGGTATCCTTATAATTTGAAATCAGCACCTCCATGCCCTCACACTCCTTTGCAAGCGGCATTGGTATCTCCTTGTCAAAGAAATTGCACACAACAATCATGGTTTTTTCTTCATTCTTTCTGCTGTATGCAAAAATATTCTCATCATCCTCAAGTAAAAGTGTGAATTTACCATCAACAAATACCGGATAATCCTTTCTCAGCTGAACAAGCTTCTTGTAGCAGCTAAAGATTGAATCAGGGTCATCCACCTGTGATTTGGCATTTATTTTGTCGTAATTGTCATTTACCTTTATCCAAGGTGTTCCTGTGGTGAAGCCGGCATTTGCCGAGTCATCCCACTGCATAGGCGTCCTTGCATTGTCACGGCCCTTTGCGTAAATGGACTTCATGATTTCATCCTTTGAGTATCCTTTTTCAAGGCGCTCATGGTACATGTTTATGATTTCACAGTCCTTATAATCCTCGATATCATACTGTACATTTGTCATGCCCAGCTCCTCGCCCTGATAGATGTATGGTGTACCCTGCATGCCGTGCAGCAATATAGCAAGCATCTTTGCAGATTCCACTCTGTACTCCCTGTCATTGCCCCATCTTGACACGATACGCGGCAGGTCATGATTGTCCCAGAACAGACTGTTCCAGCCACAGTTGTAGAGCTCATTCTGCCAGTGAGCCATTATCTTTTTGAGCTTTTTAAACGGAAGCGGTGCAAGGTCCCATTTCTCGCCGCCCTCCTTCTGGTCAAGCCCTATGTGCTCAAACTGGAACACCATAGAAAACTCGCTGCCATCCGGATTGCTGTAAAGCTTTGCACGCTCTGTGTCTGCGCCCCATGCCTCACCCACGGTAATCAGGTCGCCCTTCTGGAATGTCTCCCTGCTCAGTTCCTTAAAATATTCCTGAAGCCTTGGTCCGTTTATGGTGATTCTCTTGTCCGGCTCTTTTGCTATCTGGTCGATTACATCAAGTCTGAAGCCGCCGACTCCCTTGTCCATCCACCAGAGAATCATATCGTAGATTGCTCTTCTGACCTTTGGATTCTCCCAGTTTAAATCCGGCTGCTCCGGTAAAAACTGATGGAAATAATACTGTCCGATTTCCGGCACATATTCCCATGCGCTTCCACCGAAACAAGCCTTCATATCACTTGGCGGCACGCTTCATCTCCATCTCTCCAAATATAGTAGTCATGGTATGGATTGTCCTTGCTCTTTTTAGCCTCCTTGAACCACCTGTGCTCGTTTGAAGAATGATTTAAGACAAGATCCATCATAATCCTTATATTGTGCTTCTTTGCCTCGTTTATGAGCTCCTCCATATCATCGAGACTGCCAACGTCGGATCAATATCCCTGTAATCCGAAATGTCATAACCGTTGTCCGCCTGCGGTGATTTGAATACCGGCGAAAGCATATTGCATTGATTCCAAGCGTCTCAAGATAATCAAGTCTTTTGATGATACCCTGTAAATCACCAAAGCCGTCTCCGTTAGAATCCTGAAAGCTCTTTGGATAAATCTGGTAAACTACCGCCTTTTTCCACCATTTTTCGTTATTGTTTTTGCTCATTATGCCCTCCTTGTCTCTTCATTATCTCTTTTCGTTATCTCTTTTTGTTATCTCTTTTAGCTGCCTCTTTTTGTAAAAATTCAGCCTGGTTTCTTTAATGCTATATCAAATTATGCTATTTTACAAGCGCCACCAAAACCTCACAGCTTTCAAGCTTAAGCTCGGATGCTCCCACTGAAACAGTGCTCTTTTCAGCATCATTTGTGTTGGACAAAAGCACCTTTTTCACACTGCCATCAAGCCTGATTTGTGCCTCTTTACTGCCAAAATTTGCCACAACCAGCACGCGCTTATTTTCATCCTCTCTGTAATAAGCCATGATGCCATCTGTATCCTCATATGCCGGAACACATCTGCCGTAGGTGAACAACTCCTTAAATTCATCTGACTTTCTGAGTGCCACAAGCCTTCTGTAATAGTTCAAAACAGATGAAGGATCCTTTTCCTGCGCCGCAACATTGATAGCCTTATAGTTTTCATTGACCTTAAGCCATGGCTTTGCTGTGGTAAAACCGGCATTTGCTCATCACTCCACTGCATAGGTGTCCTTGCATTATCCCTGCTCATCCTTCCACAGGCTGCAAGTGCCTGCTCCTTGGATAAGCCTGCTGCAAGTGCTGCCTTGTACTGATCCTTTGTGCTGATATCGTCATACTCATCTATACTGTTCCATTTTGCATTTTGCATACCGATTTCCTGTCCCTGGTATATAAACGGAATGCCTCGAAGCAGTACGCTGACAGTTCCTAACATCTTTATTCCGGCAGGATTTTGAGCATGCTTTGGTAAAAATCTTGAGGCACCTCTCGGCTCATCATGATTTTCTATAATATTGGCCTTAAAGCGTACTTTTCTGTCTCAAGCTGTGAACCAAGAATGGTCTTTCTCCATGTGTCAAAATCTATTTCCGGTGCATCATACCAGCCATGCTCTCCATCACTTAAGCACTGTGCACAAAAATCAAATATCGTTGAAAAATGCCCATTCTCACCGATAAACTCCGGCAGCTCCTCAGGCTTCATATTGAATACCTCACCAACCGTAAATGCATCATACTTCTTAAATGTATTGTTCTTTAATTCCTCTAAGAGCTCTCCGACACCTTCTGCACTTTCAACCATCTTGTAGCAGGCAGCCAGTCCGTCCTCTGCATCTGGCTCAAAATCAGGGAAATCAAGATTTTTCTTTATATTGATTATCGCATCTATTCTAAATCCTGACAAGCCCTTATCAAGCCACCAGTAATCATCTCATAAAGCTTTTGTCTTAGCTTTTCATTCTCCCAGTTTAAATCCGGCTGCTCCTTCGCAAACATGTGCAGATAATACTTGTCCGTGCCCGGCACCTTCTCCCAGCAGCTTCCGCCAAAATAAGAGCGGTAATTGCTCGGCGGATTGCCGTTTTTACCTTTTCTGAAATAAAAGTAATCAGCATACTCTCCATCCGGATCCTTAAGTGCCTTTTGAAACCATTCGTGCTTATCTGAGCAGTGATTTATTACCAGATCCATGATGATGTGCATATCACGCTTCTTTGCCTCGGCAAGGAGCTCATCAAACTCCTCCATAGTACCGAACTCTTCAGCTATCGCATAGTAATCAGATATGTCATAGCCCTGATCCACAAATGGCGATTTATATATCGGAGACAGCCATATGATGTCAATTCCAAGCGATTTTAAATAATCCAGCTTTGAAATGATACCTCTTAAATCTCCTATTCCGTCACCGTTTGTATCCAGAAAGCTCTTTGGATAAATCTGATATGCCACCTTGTCATGCCACCATTTTCTCTCCATAATGTGTACCTCTTATCTAATCATAAATTTTGCTCTCATTTACAGCTTGAGCACTTCGCTTTGATGTATTATACTGCTATTATAGAAAGTGTTTAGTATAAATTCTTGCAATATTTTTTCATTTTATAACACAATACTGCTCTTATAATTTTAAAGGGTATAGTTTTAAAAGCTATGGAGAAACAACAATATGAAAAACAATAATCCGCCTGCCTCGGGCAGAAAGAAAACGCAAAGCACGGAGAAGTATTTTTCCCCGTTCAGAAATATATAACAAGACTTGCAGCAGATTACCCTGTCATCACTACACACTGGCACGATGAGGCAGAGCTCACACTGATTACAAAGGGCTCATGCACCTATCAGATTGATTTGCTCGAATATGAAGCAAAGGAAGGCGATATCATCTTTATCCCGCCACTGCTGCTGCATTCCATTTCAATAAGGGACTGCGACGAATTTTACTCGGAAACGTATGTATTCCATATCAATTTTTTAGGTGGAAACAATACCGATATATGCTCTTCAAGATATCTGACTCCGCTAATCAACCATGAGTTTGCCATGCCTTACCTGATTGCACCGAAGCATCCGGCATATTCATCCCTTTGCAAATGCTTCATGCGCATAACAAAGCTATACTCCAGTCAGGAATTCGGCTATGAGCTGGCTCTAAAGGCATTTCTGCTTCAGGCAATATTTCTATTGCTGCAATACAGTGAAAAAAATGCTGATTTCGGTGTCAACACATCCTCCGATAAGCTCAAAAATGTGCTCGATTACATCGAGGTGCACTATGCCGAAAGCATCCAGGTTTCAGAGCTTGCCGGGCTTTGCTATTTCAGTGAATACCACTTCATGCGTTTCTTCAAAAAACACATGAACATGACCTGCGTGCAGTATATCAACAATGTGCGTCTTGAAAAATCCGTGGAACAGTTCGAGCGCGGCAACACCTCAATTTTAGATGTCTCACTGTCTGTCGGATTTCACAATCTGAGCTATTTTCACAGGGCATTTAAAAAGAGGTATCATATGACACCTCTTTCCTTTATCAAAAGCCTTGAATAAATATTTATTTGCACGCAATCACTCTGAGTATATACTCATATGACTCTTTGCAGAGGATATGGAAAGCCTCTCCTCAGTCGTATGGATATCATACATGTCCGGTCCCATTGATATGCAGTCGAGTCCTTCAATCTTGCCACTTAAAAGTCCGCACTCGACACCGGCATGAATAGCCTCAACTGTAGGCTTTTTGCCATACATCTCCTCAAAAATCCGTACCATATCCTCGCGGAGCTTTGAATCCTTCTTGTACTCCCATGCAGGATAATCACCCTCAAATGTAACCTCTGCCGCAAAAGCGCCTGCTATGCATACAAGCTGGTTCTTAAGGCTTTTTTTAGCCACACCGACAGAGCTTCTGACTGCGTATCTTAAAGTGACAGCAGCATCGTCTGATTTTAAAACTCCCAGATTAAGCGAGGTCTCAACAAGCTTATCGATTTCCCGGCTCATTCTGATGATGCCGTTTGGCAGTGCCTCGATAAGTGCGATAACCCTTGCGCTATCCTTTGCACTTATAGCTGACTCACTGCAGTCAGTCTTCTCTGACACAGTAAGCTTAAGATCAGGATCAGATGCCTTAAACTCCTCCGCGATCTCAGCTGCTGCCTGTTCTATCGAAGCCTTCACTGCCGCAGCCTCATCAGGTGCTACAATAATCTGTGCAGTACACTCTCTTGGAATGGCATTATCCTTTCTGCCGCCCTCTATAGAAGCTATAGCTACAGGTGCCGATGCGTCGCGAAGCAGTCTGGACATAAGAGTATTGGCATTGCCCCTTCCCTTATCAATCTCTGAGCCTGAGTGTCCGCCGGTGAGACCTGATAAGCTCACAGTAAGCTTTGTTCCGCTCACAGTCTCTCTCTCTACAGGCAGCTTCACATCGGCTCTGCATCCACCGGCGCAGCTTGCGAGCATCACGCCCTCCTCCTCGCTGTCCATATTAAGAAGCTTCTTTCCCTTAAGCATAGACACATCGATGCCTGTAGCACCCTCCATGCCGACCTCCTCGCATACAGTGCATACAAACTCAAGGCGTGGATGTGACAGGCTGTCATCGTCCAAAATAGCAAGCGCATATGCCACCGCGATACCGTCATCTCCACCGAGTGTAGTGCCCTTTGCCGAGATAAAATCACCATCTATCAAAAGGTCCAGGCCTTCCTCGTCCATATCCTTATCACAGTCAGGTGTCTTCTCGCAAACCATATCCATATGCCCCTGCAGTATGATTGGCTCCACATCCTCATATCCTTCTGATGCTTCCTTTATGATTATCACATTGTGAAGCTCATCCTGGTAATGCTCAAGGCCTCTTGCCTTTGCAAACTCCACCAGATAATTACTGATTTTCTCTTCCTTGTATGATGGATGAGGAATACTGCATATATCCTCGAAAAACGAAAAAACGTTCTTTGGCTCTAAATCTGTTAATACTCTCATTTTACTCTCCTTAAAAAAAGTCTGCCGACGAATCCGCCGACAGACATATTATAACACAATCCGGTATTTAATTGTATATGTATTATTCAAGTCCAAATCTTCTCTTTACGGCATCGACAAGATAGTCGGCTGTCCCTCAAAGAGCTTATCCTGCAGCTCATCAGCTGTGTACCAAAAATGTCAAATGGATTTGGTTGTTGGGGCCAAAAATATCTTCTCATATCTATAATGCATCTCTCACAATCATAAGTGCAAAGCCGAGCAGATTCTGTCCTCTCCACTTATCCATTTCCAGTCTTTTAGAATCTGTCATCGACAATCCAATTCCCCATATGCAGTCCCTCACAGCACATTCCGCTAAAACGGCATCTCCTGTAGCTTTTAATTTGGCTTTCAATTCTGGATTTTGAAATTTTGCACAAAGTCCATTGTAAACAAGAATCTGTCGCTTTCCATTCCAGATTGTTTCATTATAATTTGAAACCTTTCTTCCCAAAGCCTTAATTTGTGCAACATCTGTAGTTTCAAGAATCTTTTCCGCTATTTTTGTATCACCAAAACAAATTGCTTTTTGATACATCATGTACTGTTCCATCGATGAAAATCTTATTCCATCACATTCAAACTCACTTAAATACCAGTTACTTAGGTATCCATTTTCCTCATCCGGATTATGAAAACAAACCATACTCATTATAAGTCACCTACCTTTTCTTTTTTATTATTTTTCATATATGTGTTTATAAAATCTTCTGTATCACTATCCTAATAATAGGATTGCATCACAAAATCAAATAATTTACACTCCACTTACCTCTTCCGCAAGCTTCCTAACCTTACCTGCATCCGCACACTGATAGCAGTTTTTCATCGCTTCATCATACGAAAAATCCACTGCATTGCCCGCTGCTGTCACATCACACTTCCATGAGCCACACGAGCTGTGCACCTGCGTAATACCTGTGTATTCGATAAGTGCTCTCACATTGGTATCATTCACGCCGCTTCCAGCCAGAATCGTAATATCTTTTCCATATTGATTTTGAAGATGCTTAAGCTGTTTTCTGCCATCCCATACATTTACTGCTCCACCGCTTGTGAGGATACGATCTGCGCCAAGCATAATAAGCATCTCCGCTGCACTGTCCTGATTATCTATGCAGTCAAAGGCGCGGTGAAACACAGCTTCCCTGCCACACTCATGAATGAGCTCTATCATTTCCTTCGTGCGCTTTTTGTCAAGCATTTTTTCCTCTGTCAGAAATCCAAACGCAATACCGTCTGCTCCATGCTCTAAAAGAATTTTTGCATCCATAAGCATAGTTTCGTATTCTTCATCCGAATAGCAAAATCCACCGCCCCTCGGCCGAACCATTGCCACTACCGGTATATTGCAGTTCTCCTTTGCATATATTAAATTGGCGAGTGTAGGTGTCAGCCCTCCCATATATAGGGCACTGTTCAGTTCAACCTGTCTGCACCATTTTCATATGCTGTTTTCACATCCGAAAAGCTGCCACAGCAGATTTCAAGCATCGGTTTCATCATACTTTCCCACTCTTTCCGCTAAAATAAGGCTTAACCTTCACACAATACATGTGTGACCGACAATAATTACATAAAACAGTTTTACGATAATCAATATTCATTGACCACAATCTCGAATACTCCGTCCTCATTAATTTTTAACCGCAATGACTTAACATATTTATTGTAAAAATCCTTCATTTCTCGCTCTGTCGATGTAATTTTAGTCCTCTCGTATATCTGTCTTGTCATCTCCCAGCCATTTTTTCCGACAATATCATTTGTCAGATTTTTCAATTCACTTATCATGACTTTTTTCTTTAAATCACTTGCATTTCCTGTATAGAAATCGTCTATTGAACAATGAAATATACATCTTTTTGTAAGTGCATCCTTGATTGACTGTCCGCACTTGCTATATTCGTACATCACGAGGAAATGAGCATCCTTTACCGATGAAATAAGTCCCCAGTAATCCGAATCACTTGAGCACAAAATAAACGAGTCTATGTTGTCCTTATAATACGCCTCACACACTCCCGCAGTCATCTTTATATCAACAAGCGACTTTCGGTCTGTCACACGTTCCACCTCCTCGTGGAATACAGGGATATGTATGAATTTTTCCAGCCAGTCCCATCCACAGGATGTATGATAATCATCATAAAGTATAATTTTTTTCTATTTTGGACATTTGCTCAGAATTTAAGTTTTTTAATACTCCATACAGCTTGTATACATCAGAATTTTCACAATCCACAACTATCACAACACGCATACTTTCACGGATAAACTCATATATATTTTCCTTTGTATCTTCCACTGCATCCCTGTATTTTGAACCGTCATTGAAATAATCACCATGCTGTCTGTATATTGTCTTTAATATACGTCCGTCGGAATTGAGCAGATTTCCCCTGCCATCCGGGCGCCAGTGAATGTACATCCCGTATGGATACTCTTTTCTGTGCTCTTTATAGACAGTAAACTCTGCCTTTAGCTTCTTTGGCTTTTCATAATCCGCTATGACAAACAAATCCCTGATATACTCCCATTTTACCCAGTCTGGGAAAAGCTTTTTGCATGCATCCACGTGCTCATTTATCAGCTTGTTAATATGTACGCAATACTTGTCAGCCGATGAATTATACAATATAATATGCACTTCCCAGCTCTCAAGCTTATTTATATTCTCTGCATCAAACCACTCCATCCTGTTTATATTACCCAGATTATATTTTATTTCATTGTCTGTTTTTTTATAGTTGCGCAGCAGACTTGTACGTGCCTTACACAGATATCTGAGTATCCTCGCATTTGTACTTTCTCTTAAGCTGTTTAAAAGCTCCACATACTCATCACTGCACATATCATCAAGTATCTCATTTCTTACACCTATAAGATACGATAGAATCGTCACAAGCTCATATTTCTGTACTGTTTTATATTCCTTTTCCTCTGTAAATTCAAAGTCCAACGCATATGTTTCTTCATCTGTTTCCTGTATCACATCATTAACTTCATCAATATCTGTCAAATCTATTTCCCCTTCATTTTCAAAATATATTAAAATTATATCATATGTTGCACTCTTTGTATTGTTAACATTTACTTAAATCTATATTATTTGCCATTTTCTCCTACACATGCTACAATACCTTTATCCGGATTAATGGTGATTATTATCAGACACTTTTTAGTAGACAGCGAAAATGTCAACGACAACTGGCTGATGCTGTTTGATATGGCAGATGAGGATGATGAAATCGTAGTTTTTTACACAAAAAAATCACCTCACATGTCATACATGTCAGTCATCAGACTTATTGAAAACAATAAAATAAATATACGATTTGAGGAATGCTATGAGGGCACAAACGCCCTTGATTTTCAGCTCGTATCCTATATGGGGTATCTGATGGGATGCGGCGGTGCCTGCAGTGAAAACGAATGTGATGCTGCGTCAGCCGAGACCGGTGCTGATGAGTACATCATAATGAGCAACGACACAGGCTATGACCCTGCTGTAAGGTTCTGGAAAGATAAGGGATACGCTGTACGCAGATTCAATGTGAATTTTTGCAAACAGGCTGTCCAGAGAAGGAAAAACATCAAGTATCAGGTAGTAGCAGATATTCCATCCAAGGAAGATACTGCCAATACCAATACCGATAATGATGCTATCACTGCAAAGTCTTATAATCTGAATGAGCTTATCGAGGGCAATCATAGCAGCTATACAGACAGTGAACCGTTAAGTGATGAGCTTTCAACTAACGAAGACTTACCGTCAATTGATAAGCTTATGACTAATGATGACTTACCATTCACTGACGAACAGACACCTCATAACGGTTCTGGTAACAGCTCAAATAAAAACGAAGCAGATGAGGCTAAATCCTCAACTGACAGCATTGATACATCAGATATTTCTGAAGTATCGGCAGTATCCGAAGACTTCAACCATTTTGAGGTAGATTCTTTCCTAAACTGCATGGGAAAAGACAATCTGCTCAAGCTTCATGAGACGCTGGTTCATGTTTATGGTATGAAACAGGGTCAGACAATTTATAAAACCATAAAAGACAAATCCTACTCTTTTACGCCTGAAAAGCTCACGCGTAAAAAGAAGGTAGAGCGTTTTACAGGTATAATTTTCGCACACAGTGATATTAATGATCCCGGAAATTTGTTGATTTTCTTGAAAAAAACAAGAATAAAACAAAGAATCTCAATGGCATAAGATCTGCCATCACAAAGAGCTATGGTGAGACAGATGGTCTGAAATATTACAGCCTTTTCAAGCCATATTTCAAAATTATATCTGCACTGAAATAACGCCCTTTATTTTACAACAGAAAGGTAATCCGGATAAAACAATTGAGGCACGGAATTAATACTCCGTGCCTCAATTATGTTATTTATTTGATATATTAAACCATATCTTCTTGTTTCTACCGAGACTTTCATAAAACGGTTCTCTTGCAACAAGAAAATCAATAATTACATTCGTATCAATCAATACTACCATATCTTTCCTTTCTTGCGGCTTCCAACTCTGCATCCGGATCAAAGTCATCCGGCAAATATTTTTTTGCCTCATATCTTGTCACTACCAGTTCTTTAAACGCATGCATTTTTTCATCGGATTTCTGAGACGGATAAATAACACTGGTATATGTTTTCTTTGGTATTAATCGTTGAATCACTTCGAGTAAAAAACCTACATTATCATCGGACATATCCTGAATCATCCGAACAGCCTGCTCCTGTAACATAGTCATGTGATACACCGCCTTTCCTCATTACCTTACAAAAATTATCATTTCTTGATTTAATTATAACCTCTTTACACTAATTTCTCAATCAATATTTACTTTATGACAATAGCCAATTTTGGAGCTTCCATATAAAACAATGCTGGAAGAAGGATGGTGTTTACGAATAAAGCTCCTGCAAAGAATTGATGCGGTTTAGGCTTTTGTGCCACATTTGCTCTTTTATGCAATAATATCTTTAAACGACAGTTTTTCGGTCATATTCATAAATTTATCCAGATTTACAACATTTTCGTTGAATAGCATCAGCATCTGTCTGCCATCAGCCCATGGATACAGCCGGTCGGCATGAAAATGTCCAAAGGTCCATCTCTTATAATCCAAATTAAATTCTATCTCGCCGAGATATCTTTCCATGGTTGAATCAACCGTGCTCTGATCAAGTCCTGCAAGAAACAAATCGGTTGGTTCATATAGATATGGGCATGTATGCGAAAGTACTAAATCAAACGGTGCCTCATTTCTGCACAATTTTCTTCCGAGCTCCATTTCTTTTTCGTTTAATTGCTCATCCTTATACCACGTCAAATGTCTGGCTTGACGATAGTACTTGTCCACGCTGTAAGCACCGGGCAGAGATAAAGTTTTATAAGACTTAAAATTATATACTGCCGGTCCGTCTGCTAAATACTCAATGTGAGGGAATTCTTTCTCAACAAATATGGAACCATCATATTTTGATATTGTTTCCCATCCATCAGGATTTTTGTCCATAACCGTTTTTACTCTGGCTTCATGATTTCCTCTTAGACATATAAAGGTAAATGGCAGTTTTGAAAGCTCTGATTTGAATTTATGATCTCTCTGACCAGTGAGAGCAAAATTTGCACCAACATCACCAAGCAGAATCATATAGTTTTCTGATGAATCCAAACTCAATCTTTCCTTATTTTTTTGATAAAAATAGTGAACCGGCTGTGCGCTGCCATGTATATCACCCAATAAAAACCATTGTTCATTCATCACATTATCTCCATTTTGCTAATTATAATGCCATATTTAGGTTTTGGTCTTCCATATAAACAATAATGGAAGAGTAGTGTATTTTAATATATCAGTAAACTATCATTTTATATTATGATACTTTTCGATAATCTCTTTCAGACTCCTTGGCTCATAGTCAATCCATGCTTCATGCAGCCTACATTGTATGCCTGTATTGGCTTATCACCTACATGCCTGCAATTATTTGCTTCCATTCCAGCCAGACACTTTTGAAAATATACATCCTCTGCACTGTTGTGGGTGTGACCGTATAACAGGATCGTGCCTTTATTCATGCCTTTCCATGAAAATATAGGATAGTGACACAGCACAAGGTCATAATTCTTACCACCGTATGAGTCATGTATCTCTCTGTAATCGCATATATCATAAAAAAGCTGCTTATATCTGTAATCAGACACATCATCATGGTTGCTTTAACAAGGATTTTTTTACCTTTTAATGTAGCAACAAGTGCTATGAAAACAATGCGTTCTAAATCTTTAACGAAACAATATTCAGTTTTTTCGGATATCCTTACGTAGAGATGTAATTAGATATACTTATTAAAGCATCAATATCCAATCAAAAAAAGCTTTCCCTCCATTCTCATAATTCCCTCTATTACCATTATTGATTGATTCTTGTGCTATTTTTTTAGCCTCCTCAATGTTATTCATATTAATGTAGGCTAAACACTTTAGTACTTCCTCATCCATACCATCTTCATAATCAATAATATACTCATCAATATCATACTTTTCCATAAAATTATGACTACACTCATCTACTAATCCCAAAAGGTATTCCGCTTGCTCATCATATTTATCTGTAAGGTCTACTTCCCCCTTTTTTAATAAAATCGAAGGAGCCTTAAAAGCACCACTTGCCCTTAATGAATTACTCTTTTTGCTATTAGTTGGCATTTGCATAACCTTCCAAAAAAATGTCATCATAATTATAATTTTTAATATAGATTCTATAAACTAATTTCTGCGAATTTACAACAAGAAAATCACAATGAATAAATGCATTATCCTTTACACTATAAATGATATTTGTTTTTGTTTTATATCCTCTTCTATCTGAAGATATATATTGCATTAATTAATTGCTTTTGTTGGTTTTTATCTAGCTTCATCTGCTCCCTCCTGCGAAACACAATATTGTATCTTTACACCAAGTTCAGCAACTTGATTTTGAACTGACTGTAAAAACTTTTCTGCATTAGCGGTTAAATTATATAAGAAATGAATTTCTATAATTCCATATGTTATATTTTCTCCTTTGTAGATATCTTCATACTGCTTCTGTTCAAGAAAGGTGATATATACATTAATCTTTTCTTGCAACATTACTAAATGCTGATATTCATCTCTCCAGTCCATATGGTCAGCTATCAGTAAAATTATTCCATTATTATCATCCGTTAACGCTATGCCATCTACTGTTTTATTATCAACTATCGACATAATACCTCCTACTCTGGTCGAATTATTGTTACTTTTGTACCTGGCGGAATCTGGTATCCTCCAGAGAATATACCTTTTCCTTTTCCAACAACAGTTGCTCCACTTTCAAAAATCTCAGGAAATGCAATTTTTTGATTACTTGTTAGCGGTGCTGTCAATGATGATTTATATTCATTTATTACAACATTTCCATTTGCCCTATTCTGAGCTAATACATCAGCCTTACTACCACTCTGGTCTCTATATTCCCTGTTACACTCTCAACAACATTACCTTTCACACCTTTGTTTGACCAGCCCAATTTTGCATCTGCCATATTCAGTCATTTTGCTGATCCCGTCGATGCCAGTATTCCGGCTATCATTCCAAGTGTTTGGTTGTTTGTTTTATCATATACCAGGTTAGATGCTCCATATCCTGCCAGAGTTGATACACCTTCTTTTCCAAGCATAACAGTCCCTGATCTGTATTCATAAGGATTATTATACTCATTTTTGTCTCTTACTCACAAAAATCCGACAAACGACACGATTTTCGTGACGGATGATATATAATTCCACTTAACAGGTACAATAAACGCACCCTTAGCAACATTATGTGCTTGGAGTGCGTTATGTCAGCATATTTATTTTGCAATCTTCGTTCGTATACACAACTTGGCAAAATTTCGCTAGTGTCTATTAATTAACATCATGAATTCTTAATTACTTCGAAACCGCCATGATGATTAATTAATAGACGTGCAGGAGTTGTAGGCTGTTTGGAGTCCGAAAGTATAACCATAATTGAATTAATCTCTTTCATAAAATGATTTGTGTTCTTTAATTACATTCTTTCCAAAATCAGAATTCGCTGAAACTATATCTAACATCTTATCTTTTAGAAATCTACTGCAGAAATTTCCAATTCTTGGATATAGAATATTAGGATCTTCTTTTGAATCCAATATTAGTAAATAGCTTCCCTCTTCGCCTCTTACCATCCATAATAAGAATGCCTTATCAACGCTTTTTTCCTTATCAAAATATATACATAGATTATTAATCAATTCAGTTGGATATTCAGCTGGAATACCTATAAGCACCTGTTCTTCTTTTTTAATTATGCAATCATTTTCCAAACCATCAAGCATTGGAAGCGTAATCACAATATTTGCACCAAAAGGATTTATTACAATTCCTGAATATACATCTCTCGCTTCCTTCATGATGCTCTGAAAATCCTTATAACCAAAAATAACCGTTTGCTGTTCTTTGGATGAATTCCATTTATATAATTCTTTCCAGTCAGTAAATGCCATTAAAAACTTATTACCTTCTGTGTCTTCGATATGCTTTACAGATATTGAAGACCCTTCTCCCACAACTATTTCTTTACCATCTCTGGTACTATTCTGTAATTGAATATCTGCAGGACACAATAATTTAGCTTGTGCTAATTCTTCAAAAAACTTCTGTTGTGTTGCATTATTGTTACTTAATCCTTCAATTGCACTGACTAATTTAGGATTACTAATTGGTTCATTAATATTCATGTTTCCCTATCTCCTTCTGGTGATATATTCCATCAGCAAACTTACGGACAAAACCTTTTGCTGGGAAATCAGGATATTTAAATTCCCAAAGACATCCACAGCAAATACACTTGTACCATTTGTCAGCTTTCCACTCAAACCCATTACAATACGGTTTTTCTACCGGTACTTCTGAAAACCTGCCTTCTTTAACTTGTTCTTCAAAAAACATTTTAATTTCTTCATATAATTGGTACGAATTAATCACACTTCCTATTCGTTCGCTACATTCACATTTTATCATTTAAACCACCCCGCTTCCACTTTTGGATATATACTTGATTCCCACCTCCCGGTAATACACCTATTATATTTCCAAGACTGTCATAAATGTTCTGTGGTGCAGCGACACCTTCATAAATCGTGGTTTCTTTTGGAACAACAACTTTTGTAATATTTTCAGTTGTATTTCCCCAAGAAGGATTTAATGCCAAATCCAACTGTGATTGCAATCCTCCACCTTGAGATGTTCTTGATACATATGACCCAACTTTTCCTGCATTACCACCACTTACTCTATACATAACTGTATCCTCTGTCAATGTTGTTTTTGTAAATGTTGCACCATTAAAAGATTCTGCTACTTCTTGGCTGATTTCATTACATGGATTGATTGGTGAATACCTTACAGATTCACTACCACTCTGGTATGCTAAACACATAGGAATCAAAGCAGTCTTTTTCTATCTATTGCTTTTCTTTTATTCCTATTTCACAATTATCCTGTAATAGATAGAGGTGTGCGTCACCACTCTTGAAGCACTTGTGACTTCGTTCATTGAGACTGCTCCCTCTGCTTTGCAGGATTTTGCGTATTAGCTGGATGTTGGCCGCATATGTGCTGTACTTCGTATATCTAACCAGATTGTAACCCGCATTGAAGCGAGGATTCTACCTGTTACATACCATTTACACAAAAGGAGTTTTCTTATGTACATTATCGGAATTGATATTGGTAAAAATCATCACGAAGCTTCCATTGTTTCTCCTGAAGGGAAACAAATCGGATATTCGCTTCGGTCAGTTTACCACCATAATCTACGCCGTATTTCGGGATGGTAAGACTTATGAACCTAAGAAATTCTGTTAATATATGGTAGTGAGACTACGAATTAAGCCTGCCGGTGGGAGGCTTAGTTGTGATGCTCATTTTAAATTTTTGAACTTTATCACACCACTCATCAATTAATTGACGAAGTTCTTTTGTATCAACTTCACACCAATTCCCCATAGCATCCTCTGCCAGATTATCATATACTTTAGTCGTTTTAGGACTTATTTCCGCACAACATACATTTCCATTTACTTCTTCATATTCACTTTTCCCTGACAGTACTCTATCAAAACCTGATTTAATCCATTTTTCAAAGGGCAATACATCGCATGACATAAAAGTTGTCAACAACTGATATTTCTCATCAAATATGATACTTATATCCTCAATACCATTTTTTAATTTATATTCTTCTATTCTGTATTTCATTTCTATTCCTCCGGAAATGCTGAAATAATTTTACCACTTTGATCTAAAAACATATCTATTTTCATACCATTATTAGCTACTCCCGAATTTATAAAAAAGCCCTTATCGTTTATAGTAAAACTTTCACAGAAACACGCACCCTTTTGCAACATTCTGTTGCTAAAAGTGCGTTACATCAACATATTCATTTTGCAATATTCATTCGTATGCCTAACTCAACAAAGTTTTAGTGTCATTTATAACACCATGGATACTTAATTGCTTTTGGGCAACCATGATGGTTAATTAATAGATATGCATGGGTTGTAGTGATGCTATTAGATGTCTGAAAGTATAACCATAATTAAAATTATTCCATATTATATTTTTCTAAATCCTGTGCAAATGTATTGTTTTCGATAAGAGCATTAACAACTTCACTCTTTTTCGATATTACTAATATTAATGAACCATCCCAAACCACAATTTCTGAAACTGCTAATGGATGTTGCAATGCTATTGGATTTTCCCAAAATCCTTTATATCCATCAGCATACGGATAATCATATTTTAATACTTCTTCAAGTCTTATTTCTTTAGGGAAAGCAGAGAAGACCCCCCATATCCATTGGAACTCCTCTTTAGCTAGTAAATCTAACAAGCTTCTTCCTTCAATCCAACAGTATTCATTATCCAAAATTTTTACTATCTCTTCGTCACTTGGATAACATTCAATATTTGTAATAAGCCAATTATAGTTGTCCACATCTCCAATAATATTGCAAATATCTTTTATAGAAATCTCATCATTTTTTATTATACAACCTTTCATCTCTTCTCCTTAATTTCTTTTTGGTTTTCCATTGTTATATTCCCATGTATGTTCATGTGGGACTTCTGGATGTTCTTTGGGATTTCCATGGTCACTCATATCAACATCTCTATATGCTTTACCCTCAGAATCATACCATCGTCTAGTTTTTATATTTCCCTCTGCGTCTAATATGTCCACCGATGTATTCACTTCACCATATGGTCCTGGATTTTTATTGACTGAAGTATGCTTTAAGGACGGTGTAATATCTATTTCATTTCCTAAAGTAGATATAATAGTCTTTTTACCACTCTCAACAACCTTCCCAGCATCTTCCGCTGCACTCTCGGCTCCCTTGGCTGCTCCCTCTAGCCCTTTTCCGGCTTTCCCCACATCTTCCGCTAAATTTCCAGCTCCCTCGGTTACTCCATCAATCCCTTTTGGGGCTTTCGCCAGCTTGTTCGCCTCTGCTTCAATTCCATTCAGCCCTTTTGCTGTCATTCCACTCGCAACCATACCGGCAACCATTCCTGCTGTATCATTTCCTGTCACATCTGTGGTTATCTTCTGCGCACCGGCTCCGGCTCCCATTGAGATGCCTTCTTTGGCGACTATTGTTGCTGTGCTTTTGAATGTCAGATTTCGCGCTGTGGATGGCTGACAGGATTGTTATATATACTTCACCAAGATGCAAATTTCGCCATATGTTCTTTTAACTAATCTCCATGTATTTCATCACCTTCAGTGAGAGCCATTCCGATTAATTTAAAGATCGTGATTACGTGATTAATTGTTTAGGTGGCAGGTGTTCTTATGTGAAGACATAATTAAAATTATAACCAACCGCGTGTTTGTAAATATTTATCTAAAAACGCATACCAAAAATCTCCCTCACTCGAAATGTCTCTCTGACTTTTTATCATGCCTTGTTGGAATTTACATTTTTATCTATTTCTTCTAATGAATGAAAATGATTATGCAAATAAATATTAAATTCCTCTTCAGTAAAATTGTACTGTTCTTTTACCATTGTAATTGGTAATATCATTGTACAAGCACATATTATTCCGTTTCTACTGTATGGTCCTCCAAATGTGCAAAAATTCTTTTCGTCTATTACGTATGTGTACCAATTTCCATTCCGTTCAAAGCACCCACACTGATTTGGCTTTTCGACAAATTCTCCAAAATGGAAATATTCATAATCGTCTATATTTTCTTGAACAATTCCATATAAATTTTTTTTAATCTCTTCATTTAATATATTACTCATTATTTTCCTTTCCACTAATTAATTACTGCTGTACCTAAATCCGAAATTATTCCTGTATCTTTCAAAGTTCCCCAACTATAAATTGTATTCATCTGCCCTGCTCCACCTTTCATATGAACATCACCAACATCCCATGCCGCAGCCTTTCCATAATATCCATATTTAGATGTTACATTATTTCCCGCAATTTCAACACCATCTGAAATATTGTTTTCTCCTATAATTTCTATTCTTGTTCTCCAACTTTCATAATCACTAATCATTTTAGCAGCGTTTTTATTCGAAAACCCCATTTTTACCAATTTTTGAAGTTTACAAAAATCAGATTTTCCACTGATAACTATATCTACAGTATCCTTATATACATCAACATCAAATGTTCCTGTATTAACCTTGGCAGAACTTTTTGGAATTGATCTTTCAGAATTATTAGCATATGTCCCATCTGCATTTTTTCCATATCCCATAGTAAAACCTCCATCACCACCATCACGGCTTACAGGTATTTTACAGCTCAATTCACCAATACTTGCAATTGTATCTGGTTCATACCCTCCATAATATGGCCAATCAAGATTAAACGTTTTTTCTCCAATGGAATTAGTTGTTAACTTAATGAAATACTTCGCATTATGTGATGTAATTAAATCATATCCTTCAACTGCCCATGATTCTGGACTATTTTTTACAATATTATATATTTCTTCACTATTTAAACTATTGAAAGTCAATACTTTACTATCATCGCTTAATTTTTTATATTCATTATACGCGGACTCTGCATACCATTTATTACCCGAAACATTAAACTTAGTATCAATTCCATTCAGCCCCTTTGCTGTCACTCCACTTGCAACCATACCGGCAACCATTCCTGCTGTATCATTTCCTGTCACATCTGTGGTTATCTTCTGCGCACCGGCTCCGGCTCCCATTGAGATGCCTTCTTTGGCGACTATTGTTGCTGTGCTTTTGAATGTCAGATTTCCCGCTGTAGATGCCTGACCGATTGGAATCATTGCGGATGCCGCAAATGCAAAGGCATTTTCTGTCAGATAATATGCGTCCTCGTTTCCCTGAAACAGGTCATCCTTTATGCCGTTTACTGCCGTGCTGTCAATGTCACCTGTGCTTCCATAATAAATATCCTGAGTGCCCTCTATGGCATCTGCAGCTCCAAATACTGCTGTTCCGCTTCCTACTGCTACTGCAACGTCAGCTACTATTGGTATTGCAGCACCTCCTGTCAGCACTATGCATGCTACACCCGTCGCAATTAGTACTGCTCCTCCAACCGTCCTCCAGATTCCCTGTGTCTTTCTCTTTTCGGCTTCATCCTTTATCTTCTGTTCTGTCTCATAGATTTCATCGTATGCTTCTTTATTCTTCTCATGCAGGTCTCCAAATATTTTGATGCTTTTGTCCAGGGCACCTGCATCTTTACCTGTGATAAAACTGCCTGTTTCATAGCTCTCAATCGCACACTGCTAAGGCCTATTTTTGTAAGACATGACTGCAGATTTTCCAGAAGCAGCTCTACTGAATTTTCAAGCCGTACCACATTTTCCCTCTCGTAGCTGTTTACATTTGAGACAAGCTTTATAAGGTCGCTGTCCATCTGCTCATGGATATCAAATACTCCGTTACTGTCCGGCATGCCCACATCAGATATGTCCGATACTTCTGAAAGTGCACTTCTTATTTCGCCCGTATACTCATCAGTATCCTCATAGTTTGATGCCAGTTTTTTCCTGAATTCCTGTATTGCTTCTTCATCTAGTTTGAAGTTCGTCGAGCTATCAATGGCACGGTATCCATCCTTGTATGCTGCCATATTGTCAAGCAGTGTCTGTGCAGTTACTTTAATGCCTGACAGGATTGTTATATGTGCTTCACCAAGATAACTCTTTACTGCGTCTCCGGTTTTTCCTGTAAATACTGCATTTTCCGTAAACATACTGATTCTTTCTATGCAGTTATCAATATTTTCAATTAGATTTTCAATTTTTCGCTTATATTCCCAGAACAGATCGCTGAGATCCGTATAATTTATCTGAAACCCTTCCATTTTCATCTCCTAGTTTTATGGTATCACAGCTGTATCTGATAGTCCAATACCATTTTTAATATAATCTCCCTGTTTTCTGTCATTTTCATTTATTGCATTTATTATCAGGTCTATTTTTGCCAGATCATTATTTAAAGTATCTCTGTAATCTTTCACAAAGGCTTTCAGCTGCCTGTATTCTTCCTGAAATTTGTCCATTGCTTCAGATCTGCTTTTGATTTCTGTCTCTGCCGCTGTGAGACTTACGGAATCAGAAGCTGTTTTTATACCGGCAGTCATAAAAGATACCTGCATATTATCAAGGCTGATTTCCATCTTCGTATTTCTCCTCTCCCTTTTATTAATTGAAAAAATTCTGTATTTTCGTGCACAGATCATCCCATGCGTTAACAAGTCCTGAAAGCACACCATATTTTTCATTCATTTTTTCTTTTAGTGTATTTATTTCCCAGTTGATGGCATCCTCCGCTGCATCTATATTTGACACATATCCGTCATATGCTGTATATAAATTTCCGCTCTCACATGAATCATAACATTCCTGTGCATTGCTGCCTGTCCACATGCACTGATAAAGGTCTGAATTTATCATATTCCTCTGGTTATGCTTGATATCATCAATAGCCTCCTTGGCATCATCCAGCTTCCTGTATGCCGCTTTCAGCCTCTCTATTTTCTCATCAAGCACATCTATCTCTGACTGGCACTGTTCCTGCTGTTTTTTATTGTCAGCTTTCTTTTTCTTCAGTTTATTGTATTCTTTTCTGTCATTCTTTTTTGCCATATCAGTTCACCATGCTTCTTTTGAGTTTTCTTACATCTGCGCGCTCTATTTCTGTTTTCTCCATGGCATTAAAGATGTTGTCACACATCATTATCTCATCATCATCTACATACCCTTCAAACACAACCCTGCTGATATCTGTATGCTGAAAATACATAAGCCTGTCACCATTCATTCCCTCAGGATATGGACAGGCAGCATAATCAAACAACTGTTTACAGCCATTTATATTTACCTGCAGTGCTCTTGCAACAATCACAAATTTTTTTATGCCACCGCTTACTACTACAATGCTCCCAAGTGGCAGAAAATCAAATTTTTCATTCATATCTTTTCACCTCATACTTTAATAAACTTTTCATACATACAAAAAAGCTGCAGCAACCGGTATTCACCGGTTGTTGCAGCCGAACTGTCATTACTACATGTAACTGTTTTAGACTCTGGCTTTGCGACCCTATGTTTCCATAAGTGTGCCCTTATGGTTAATAATTTTATTGAATTTGCACATTTTTGTCAATATATTTTTCTGGATAAAATGTTAAATTGTCAGCTGCAGCACCATTTTTGCAAATTCTGTTTCATTTACTGCTGATGAGAGAAAATATTAAAAATCCGCTATACTCACCTATCGTATAGCGGATTAATAAAACATTATTCAATTTTCATCTTATTTTTTATTGCTCTAAGCTATTGTGCCATTTGCAATGTCGTTCTTTGCAAATAAATATGTAATAACCGGCATAAGAATGGCTGAAATAATTGCTTTGACAATATTACCAACACCAAGCTGTGCTGTAACGGCATATGTAACCATACTTACAATGAATCCCAGGGCTGCAAATGCAAAAATAAGCACCAAACCAATCTTTTTGTGTGCGAAAAGCAAAATACCGATAGAAACAGTTATGACAATCTGTAGTATAACGCCAATGAAACTCAGTACGACATATATCGAACCTAATCCTAAAGCAGCTCCTACGACTGAAGCACCCAGTGCAACGACAATACCGCCAATTGCTGCAAGAACATTCACCACGAAAATAATCCATAACCATACGGTTAAACCTGTTGAAAGCTTATTGTTTTCCATAATTATCCTCCTTTAGTAATCCCAATTTTATTTCAACATGTTCATTATAATGTACTTGAAAAATATTTCAATAGTCAAAAGGTCTCATTTTGAAACTTTTTACATCCGGGCTAATCAAAAATATCATTGATTTAAATGACAGATGCATTTACAATATAGCTATTATGAAAAAATTATTTGTAAAATATGTCTCACAAAACATACTCGGCATGGTGGGTATGTCATTATATATACTTGCCGACACCTTCTTTATATCAAAGGCGGTCGGCTCAAACGGTATCACCGCGCTCAATCTGGTGCTGCCTGTATACAATTTGATTTTTGCCATAGGCGCAATGATCGGAGTCGGCTCCGCCATCAGATATGTCGTAGAGAAAAATAAGGGCGATACATCCAGCGAGAGCTACTTTTTTCATGCCCTGCTGTGGTGTATTATAATAAGCGTTATATTCATATTGATTGGTATTTTCATCCCGGACAGGCTCGTAGGGCTGCTCGGCGGAGATTCGGCAATTATAAATACCGGTAAAAACTATACACGTATTTTCATGCTTTTTACACCATTTTTCATGTGCAACTATGTGTGCAACGCTTTCGTAAGAAATGATGGCGCACCATCATTGCCATGTGCGCCACACTTTTCAGCAGCCTTTTTAATATTGTTTTTGATTACATACTCATGTTTCCGCTTGGACTTGGTATGGAGGGAGCCGCTTTAGCTACCGCTATTTCACCGATTATAGGCATCCTGATATGCTGTATTCATTTCTGCTCAGACAAATGCTCCGTAAAGCTTAAGCCGACGGTTCCATCTGTCAAGAGACTCTTTTACTCCTGCCAGGTTGGTGTTTCTTCCTTTGTTGCTGAGATATCATCAGGTGTCATAACTATTGTCTTCAATATGATTATCCTGAGGCTTGCAGGAAATATCGGCGTGGCAGCATACGGTGTGGTTGCCAACACATCACTGGTCGCTGTAGCTTTGTTCAACGGAATAGCACAGGGTTCACAGCCTCTTATCAGCGACTATTACGGCAGAGGACTTAGAAAAAATGTAGGCTCGATACTCAGAATGGCTGTCGTTTCGTCTCTCTTAATTGCTGCACTGCTCATTTTGTTCATATGCACCTTTGCACCTTTTGTGACATCTGTTTTCAACAGCGAGCACGATGCCAGGCTTGCTTCGTATGCCGAGAGCGGACTGCGCCTTTACTTTACAGGCTTTATTTTTGCCGGAATCAATATAGTAGGTTCTGCTATCCTAAGTGCCGTTGAGTCCGTAAAATATGCATTTGCGGCATCTATCATGCGTGGTTTTATCGCTATAAGCATTTTCGCATTCGCACTTTCAGCCGCCTTCGGAATGACAGGTGTTTGGCTTGCTTTTCCGGCAGCTGAATTTGTGACTATGTTTATTATTGTTAAGGGATTAAGAAAAAACTATTCTAATTATAATAGATAAATTTTTTTCAAAAGTATTCTTTATGTTGGAAATCAAACATACAAGTTGTTTTTATAACGCTATTATTCTATCAGAAACATAAAAAAACTACTGATGGAGGAAAAAAATATGTTTTGTTTTCAATGTGAACAAACGGCCGGATGCACCGGCTGTACCGGAAATATAGGTGTCTGCGGAAAAAAGGCAGATACTGCACAGTTACAGGATGAATTGACAGGCGCACTGATTGGTCTGGCGAGAGCTGTCGATGACACATCAGCTGTTTCAAAAAAGACCTGGCAGACCATTATCGAAGGCTTATTTACCACAATTACAAATGTAAGCTTTGATAATGCAGCAATTGAAGATATGATACAAAAGGTCAGAGCAGAAAAAGCCTCTCTGGTTGGCGACTGTAATAAATGTCAGTCTCCTTGTGGACGAACTGACGAATATGATATGCAACAGCTATGGAATGCTGATGAAGATATCCGTTCCCTGAAGTCACTTATTCTCTTTGGTATTCGCGGAATGGCTGCATATGCCTATCATGCATATGTCCTGAATTTTGAAGATCCCGAGGTAAATCAGTTTTTCTGTGAAGCCTTGTTCAGGATTGGTTACGCAGAAAGTATGGATGAACTGCTTCCAACAGTTCTCAAGGTAGGTGAAATCAATCTAAAGTGCATGGCACTTCTAGACAAGGCAAATACACAAACCTATGGAACACCGGAGCCAACAGATGTTACGCTTACGGTGGAAAAGGGGCCTTTTATCGTAGTAACCGGACACGATTTAAAGGACCTGCAGCTTTTGCTTGAACAGACAAACGGAAAGGGAATCAATATCTACACTCATGGTGAAATGCTCCCTGCCCATGCATATCCACTCTTAAAGAAATTCCCTCACTTGAAGGGAAATTTCGGAACAGCATGGCAGAATCAGCAAAAAGAATTTGATCATATTCCTGCTCCTATTCTCTACACCACAAATTGTCTGATGCCTCCAAAAAGCAGCTACATCGACAGAGTGTTCACAACAGAAGTGGTTGCCTTCCCGGGTACTGTTCATATTGATGAACAGAAGGATTTCACTCCTGTTATTGAAAAAGCACTTGAGCTCGGTGGTTACAAGGAGGATCAGACCTTCACAGGCATAAATGGCGGCACACAGGTAACAACCGGTTTTGGTCATTCAGCAATCCTGTCCCATGCGGATACGGTAATAGAGGTCGTAAAATCAGGAGCTATCCGTCATTTCTTCCTGGTTGCCGGCTGTGATGGTGCCAAACCGGGCAGAAATTACTATACAGAATTTGTAAAACAGACGCCTTCTGACAGTATCGTCCTGACTCTGGCATGTGGAAAATTTCGTTTCAACGATCTAAATCTCGGAGAAATTGGTGGTCTTCCGCGACTGATGGATATGGGACAGTGTAATGACGCTTATGGCGCGATACAGGTTGCAATAGCACTTGCGGATGCATTTGGATGTTCAGTAAACGAGCTTCCGCTTTCCTTTGTACTCTCCTGGTATGAACAGAAAGCAGTCTGCATCCTCTTAACACTGTTACATCTTGGTATAAAAAATATCCGTCTCGGTCCTTCTCTACCGGCGTTCCTTTCTCCTAACATTCTGAACTTTCTGGTAGAAAACTATGGGATTGCACCTATTACCACACCGGAGGAAGACATCAAAGTGCTGTTGAAACAATAATATGTATTTTTTCCGATGTTCTAATACACTAATATGGAACTATAAAAAACACAGGATATAGCGCCTTTGCTGTATCCTGTGTTTTAAATTAACTTTAAATTAATTTGCAATCATTAGGGTAATCTAAGCTAATTCTCCCCATACATCTCCGGACGCCTGTCCCTGAACAGCCCCCAGCTCTTTCTCTCACTCTCCAGCTCATCCAAATCAAAACTGTGGAGTATGAAGCCCTCCGATACTCTGTCCATCTGCTCAACAACCTCTCCGGTTGCGTCTGTGATAAACGAAGAACCATAAAATGTCAGTGCAGAGCTCTGGTTTCCGTTTTCTGCACACGGTACAACCTCCTCTGTGCCTATCCTGTTTGCCGCCACTACCGGCATCAGATTGCAGGCTGCATGTCCGGTCATACACCTTCTCCAGTGTGGCATGCTGTCACATTCCAGTATCGGCTCGCTGCCTATGGCTGTAGGGTAAAAAAGTATCTCCGCGCCCTTTAAAGCCATGCCTCTTGCCGTTTCCGGGAACCACTGATCCCAGCATATGCCGACTCCAATTGTTGCATATCTTGTCTTAAAAGCTTTAAAGCCTGTATTTCCCGGTGTGAAGTAAAACTTCTCCTGATAATAATGATCGTCCGGGATATGTGTCTTTCGGTATATTCCAAGCACCTCTCCATCGGCATCTATCACCGCCACTGAGTTGAAAAGCTGTCTGCCCTCTCCCGCCTCATAAAAGCTCACAGGAATCACTACGCCAAGCTCCTTTGCAAGTGCCTTCATGCTCTGCACCGCATCATTTTCAGAAAGCGGCTTTGCATAGTCATAATAATCGTAGCGCCTCTCCTGACAGAAATACTGTCTCTCAAATAGCTCCGAAGGAAGTATTATCTGTGCTCCTGCCTCTGCCGCAGCCTTATAAGCTTTGCTGCTTTTTCAATATTTTCTTTTACGTCACGGCTGCAGCTCATCTGGATTGCAGCAATTGTAACCTCTCTCATACTATTCACCTTTCTCATCCTGAATTAAATTACTGCGGTATCTGCTGTGTGATACAGTGTATATTTCCCCCGCCGACAATTATGTCGCGCGCATATATCGGATACACTTTTCTTCCCTCAAAAAGGCTTCCGATTGCCTTAAGCGCAGGCTCATCCATCACATCACCAAACTGAGGAATGAGCACACCGCCGTTTGTGATGTAAAAATTCACATAGCTTGCCGCTAAGCGTTCTCCTGCCTCGCGCTCATCCTCACCCTCCTCAAAGGTGAAGCCCGAAAGCTCATATTCTGTGATACACACCGGCTTCTTTGGAATGTAAACCTTGTGAACCTCAATTTTCCGGCCGCTTGCATCAGTTTCATTTTCCAATACTTCAAGGTCCGCTGAGGACATCTGATACTGTGGGTCATCCATGTCATCAGTCCACGCAAGCACCACATGCCCCGGGCTTGTAAATGCACATACGTTGTCGACATGCTCGTTGGTTTCATCATTGTATATTCCATAAGGAATCCAGATAATTTTTTCGGCACCGAGATAATCCTTTAATTTCTGTTCTATTTCAGACTTCGATAATTCCGGATTTCTACCCTTGCTTAGCAGACAGCTTTCCGTCACTATCACAGTTTTCTCTCCGTCTGTGTGGATGGCTCCACCCTCTAAGACAAACGGATGCGCATCATACATGTCGTATCCGGCTTTGTTGCAAAATAAAGCCGCTACTCTGTCATCCTTTGTCCAGTCTGCATACAGTCCGTCCACCTTGCCGCCCCAGGCATTAAAGCACCAGTCGATTCCCCTGACAGCGCCATCCTCATTTTTCACGAAGGTCGGCCCCACATCTCTGGCCCAGGCATCATCTGACTCCATTTGTATATATTTCACCGGGAAATTTTCCTGATAATTTTTCTGCTTTCTTACAGCTTCCACAACAGACCTTGCATTGTCTATCACATCTGCCTCAGCGAGCACATATGCCTGCTCAGACTCTGCTATTGCACATATCACCTCCGCAAAAGCCTCTCTTGCCCGCCTGGCACCGTAAATCCATGAGCCCGGGCGCTTTGGCCAGATAATGATGGTACCCTTATGGGGAGCATACTCTGCCGGCATATAAAAGCCGTCTGCTCTAGGACAGCCTGCATTTAAAATCTTCATATTCGAATCTCCTGATAACCTTACAATCGTTATTTTCATCCATTACTGCAATGTCGGGAAGCGGCATGCCGTTAAAGGTATTATTTTTGACCATCGAGTAGATTGCCATATCGCAAAAGCAAAGCCTGTCGCCGGTTTTTATCTCTCTGTCAAATGAATAATCCCCTATCACATCACCTGCCAGACAGGTACATGAGGACAATCTGTAGGTATACTTCTTCTCACCCGGCTCGCCACTGTCCATAAGCGGCGGACGGTACGGCATCTCAAGCACGTCCGGCATATGGCAGGCTGCGGAGGTATCCAGAATGAGTATCTTTATGCCATTGTTTTCAACTATATCAAGCACCGTTGTCTCCAGATATCCTGCATCAAGCGCAACCGCCTCTCCCGGCTCCAGATAGATTTCCAGGTCGTATTTGTCACGCATATGCATAATGCATTTTTCAAGCCTCTCAATGTCATAATCTGCTTGTGATGTGGTGTCCGCCTCCCATATTGAGCCACTTAAGTCCATACAGTAAATCTCCGAATTTCTCCTCTACCGCTGCAAGAGTCGTTTCAAGCGCATCCGAATCCTGTTCACAGAGCGTGTGAAAATGAAAGCCCTCTATACGTGATAAATCAAGCCCGTTTTTAATAGCCTTATCGAGTGCCTCTCTCGTTATCCCAAGCCTTGAGCCCGGCGCACATGGTCATATATCTCATGCCCCTCCTGTGTGGAGCACTCAGGTTTATTCTGAGCCCGACACTTATTTTTTTATCAGCCTTTTCTATTTTATCCCTGTGAAGCAGATACTGCGATACGGAATTAAATACAATATGGTCACATATTTCTACCAGCTCATCCATCTCCTGCGGCAAAAAAGCGGGACAGAATACATGGTTTTCCTTTCCCATTTCTTCATGTGCAAGGCGGGCCTCAAAAAGCCCGCTTGCAGTTGTCCCGCTTAGATATCTGCCGATAAGAGGATATTCATAAAATGCGCTGAATGCCTTCTGTGCCAGAAGAATCCTTGCACCTGTCCTTTGCATGACACCGTTTAATATCAAAAGATTTTCAGTTAATTTTCCCTCGTCTATCACATAACAGGGAGTTCTTAATTCATCTATCTTCATACCGGCCTCCGGACTAATCCATATGTACTGACTCATCCTCAGTCTTGTAGCAATCCACAGGAACCGGATTCTCCACTACCTGCCAAGCAGTCCGAACTTATTAAGAGCCTCCATGTATGGATCCGGGTCCATCTCCTCGAGATTGAACACTCCCGGCTTCTTCCAGAGTCCCTTTACCACCATCATGGCACCAATCATTGCCGGCACACCTGTGTATAAGAAATCGCCTGCGACTCAACCTCCTTGTAGCACTCCTGATGGTCACATACATTATAGATGTAGATTGATTTTTCTTTGCCATCCTTGACACCTGTAAAAATACATCCGATATTTGTCTTTCCGACTGTACGAGGTCCCAGGGATGCAGGGTCAGGAAGCAGCTCCTTAAGCACCTGTATTGGCACTATTTCCTTTCCGTCCACCATAATCGGGTCTGTCCTTAGCATGCCTACATTCTCAAGACACTTCATATGTGTGAGATAGCTCTGTCCAAAGGTCATGAAGAATCTGATTCTCTTTATTCCCGGAATGTTTTTGGCGAGCGACTCAATCTCCTCGTGGTGAAGCAGATACATATCCTTTTCTCCGACCTGGTCAAAATTGTACTGCGCTCTCCACTCCATAGGCTTTGTCTCTACAGTGGCCGTCTGTCCAGTATGAGCCGTTCGCAGAAACCTCACGCAGATTTATCTCAGGGTTAAAGTTTGTCGCAAATGGGTATCCATGGTCACCGCCATTGCAGTCGAGAATGTCTATTGTATGTATTTCATCAAAATAATGCTTAAGCGCATATGCAGAATAAACAGAGGTCACACCCGGGTCAAATCCGCTTCCAAGAATAGCCGTAAGCCCTGCCTCCTTGAACTTCTCCTGATATGCCCACTGCCATGAATAATCAAAATATGCCGTAAATCCAAGCTCCTTGCAGCGCTTTTCGTAGATTGCTCTCCACTTTGGATCCTCAGTATCCTCACACTCATAGTTGGCAGTATCGATGTAGTCAACACCACACGCAAGACATGCATCCATAATTGTAAGATCCTGATACGGAAGCGCAACATTTAAAACCGCATCCGGCTTGTATGCATTAATCAGCTCTTTTAATTCCTCCACATTGTCGGCATCAACCTTTGCAGTCTCAATTTTTGTGCTTGTCTTTCCCTCAAGCTTTGCCTTTAAGTCATCACATTTTGACTTGGTTCTGCTTGCAATCATAATCTCGGTAAATACCTCGCTGTTCTGGCAGCATTTTCTGATTGCCACCTGCGCAACTCCACCACATCCGATAATAAGTAATCTGCTCATTTTTGTCCCTCCTGATTCGCTTTGGTTATGATATAGTTTTTCTAATTTGTTTTACTTTGTTTCCTCTTCCTCGAGTAAATCCTCCACATATTTCGGAAGCATGAAAGCTCCCCTGTGTAAATGTGTTGTATAATACCAGGTTTTAAGCCCCAGTGCATCCCATCTTTTGCATCCAGATCATAAAGCGGATGATATTTCTTCGATGCAAACCCAAACAGCCAGTAGCCTGACGGACAGGTTGGAATATGTGCCTGATATACCTGCTTATAGGAAATGATTTATACACCTTTCTGTGCATTTTCCGGCACTCAAGCTCATCCTCATCATAAAAAGGGCTGCCGTGCTGGTAAACCATGATTCCATCATCTTTAGCGCCTTATAACAGCTTCCGTAAAACTCTTTTGTGAAAAGTCCCTCCGTATGTCCGAGCGGGTCTGTGGAATCGTTGATTATCAGATCATATTCATCATGCTTTCTGCGTAAGAATCGCAGACCATCATCATAAAACATGGAAATTCTTTCATCCTCAAGTCCACATGCTACCTCGGGGAAAAACCGCCTGCATACATCGACAAACATCTTGTCTGTCTCAACCACATCAATATGCTCGACAGACGGATATTTGATAAGCTCCTTCGCCACGCCGCCGTCGCCGCCACCTATTATAAGTATCTTTTTGGCATTCGGGTGAACCGCCATCGGCACATGTGTGACCATCTCATCATATATAAACTCATCTGTGTCCGAAAAAACAATCTCGCCATCCAGCGCGACCATTTTGCCAAACTCATATGATTTAAACACATCTATTTTCTGATAATCACTCTGCCCTGAAAAAAGCTGCTCCTGTATCCTTACATCCAGCTTGACATTGGCAGTATGATATTGTGAAAACCACATTTGCATAGCTTTTCCTCCTGTTTACTGCTCCAATACCTTAAGATATTCTACCGCAGGATCCTCTGTTCCCTGCATTGAACAGCCCTTTTCCTTTGCGTAGACAATGTATTGCGCAATCTCTTTTGTGATAAGCTCTCCCGGTGCAAGAATCGGGATTCCCGGTGGATAACACATGACAAACTCACCACTTACAGCGCCTACCGCGTCCATAATGCGCACTGATTTCTTCTGCGAATAAAACGCCTCCTGCGGCGATACCGCCACCTTTGGATTTATGTACTCTCCCGACAAAAGTCCGGTCTTGTCCTTGCTGTAAAGGCGCTTGATATCCTCCAGCGCACCTACGAGCCTCTCTATATCCTGTATTCTGTCACCGATTGATATATACGCAAGTATATTACAGATATCTCCAAACTCTATCTGGATATCATACTCATCACGCAGCAGATCATATACCTCTATTCCGGCAAGCCCTATATCGAGCGTATAGATGGACAGCTTTGTCACATCATAATCATATATGCTTGAGCCGTTTACAAGGTCACGCCCATACGCATAATAGCCGCCTATGGAATTAATCTCCTGCCTTGCATACTCCGACATCTGTGCCACCTTGGCAAAGGATTCCTCGCCTCTGAGTGCCAGATTTCTTCTTGATATATCAAGGCTTGACAATAGCAGATACGATGCGCTCGTGGTCTGTGTGAGGTTGATAATCTGCCTCACATAATCAGCATTCACATCCCTTCCGGTGAGCAGAATCGAGCTCTGTGTCAGGCTTCCTCCCGATTTGTGCATCGATACCGCAGACATGTCTGCCCCGGCTGCCATTCCTGATATCGGAAGCCCCTTTCCAAAATAAAGATGTGTACCATGTGCCTCATCCGTGAGCACCTTGATTCCCTTCGAATGAGCCAGCGCAACTATCACTTAAGGTCAGAACAGATTCCGTAATACGTCGGATTGTTTACAAGCACCGCCTTTGCATCCGGATTCTCCTCGATAGCCCTCGCCACCTGGTCAATCTCCATTCCAAGCGAAATACCAAGCTTCGCATTCGTCTGCGGATTGACATAAACAGGTATCGCTCCGCAGAGCACGAGTGCATTAAGAGCACTTTTATGAACATTTCTCGGAAGTATAATCTTGTCTCCTGCCTTGCAGGTGGACAAAATCATGGCCTGCACCGCAGAGGTGGTGCCTCCTACCATAAGAAAAGCATTTGCCGCTCCAAATGCATCCGCCGCAAGCTCCTCCGCCTCTCTGATTACCGAAACCGGATGGCACAAATTGTCAAGCGGCTTCATTGAATTGACATCAAGCCCTACACACTTTTCTCCGAGCAGATGCACCAGCTCAGGATTTCCCCTGCCTCTCTTGTGTCCCGGCACATCAAACGGCACCACTCTCTTCTTCTTAAACTCCTCAAGAGCCTCATAAATCGGCGCTCTTTCCTGTCTTTTGATATCCATTTACTTCTCCTGTATTTAAAAAGGATGATGCGTGCAAGCATCATCCTTTAGATTCGTCTTAACAACAGTAAAATCGTAACATATACTATGGAGTTATGCAAGAAATTACGTTTTATTTTTGATAATGATAGTTACGCCATTGCAGGCTCTTTCTTCTTAATAATTGCCTCAACTTCATCAACATCTGTTTCAGCTACATCTGCGATCTGATCCAATGTATAACCCTTTTTATACATATTCAGAATAAACTTTTCGCTTGTTTTTTCAGTAGCTCTTTCTTCAATTCCTGTACTCAGATTACACATAATTCTCACATCCTCTCTAAATTCTTGACTGGTTGGAATATTATATTCATGTTCTATGATATCCAATTTTTCCTGTTCTTTCAATTCACTTGAAAGCAAAGCTCCAATCAACCGGTGCATTTCATATTTTTCATCATGTTCCGGAATCCCATTTGTGATTCCTATTAGCACAATGTTTAACAGGTCGAGATTACCTTTCCAGTTACATGGTTTCAGCAGCTCATCTTTTGTCAAATGGATATGGCTTAGGCTGTTATCATCCATGTTCATACATATCCATATGCTGAATACCTGCTTAATGTCATCATAGTTAGTATTTACAAAATCTCTTTCCTTTTGTGACGAAATCAGCCTGCTCACATAAAAGATTGCCCGATTTAAAATTTTATATTCCGTCGCTCATCCTTCTGAGCCTCAATATTCACAATAATCTGCGAAAGTCCATTTTTCATACGGACATAAAAAATAATATCAAATCTGACTAATCCTTCATTAATTTCAGCATTTTCTGTATTAAGACCTACAATACGCTGTCCTGCAGCATCTGTTTTTTCCATATTTGCTAATCCCGGCTCAACCGGAACAACGCTAATACTCGGTTCACCTTCGATGTATTTCACAACATCTTCCGGCTTCATTCCTTTAAATTCATCGATTGTTTTCACCAGAATATGTGCTAATATACTCTTCTGTGCCAGTAACCTTTTAACACGAGTATCATATTGTGCCTTATCTCCTGCTGCATTCACAGCATTTGCTATTTCTGTATTCAAGTCGGCATCCCTCCTTTTGTATTGTGCATAACACTTATAAGATTCCGCAAAAGGCTCTCTGCCTTAATATCATTATAAGCGAGGGACTTTACGAAATCAACTGATTTTTCATTACTTATATAGGCACTTTTTAGTCTTCCAACTATAAAGAGGAAGCCGGTACATGTGGAGTGTGCCGGCTAAAAATATGAAAAAGATTAATATGAGTATTTCTTTTGTTTATGATGTCAGTATACAGGACAATTGTGAAAATGCTGTGTTTACTTTCTTACCCTTTTATAAACAAAATATTGCATTTTTTTATTTTTAACTTACCATTGTCGTGTTGTTGATTTTGGATATTCTGAGGGTGAAAGTCTGTCATATTGTACGTGCCGGATAACATTTTCTACTATACAGCCGCAATTACTGTTTAATTGTGATGGGATTAAACACAGCACTAAGAATCAGTGACCTGCTTAGATTAAAGTGGGACAACGTTTACAATTATACCTGCAGATACCAGCCTATAAGCAGGACGCAGGCATATCGTATTGTAAAGACTGCTGCCGGCAAAACAGTGCAGGATGAGAGGGACGAGATTTATCTGAAGCTTGAATTATAGTAACTTTTATTCTGCCGGCCAGGATTTTCTGAGAGCCACATAGGAAATCAGGAAATTGGCAAGCCAGCCGGCCGGTACAGCAAGCCAGACAAATGCAATACCGAAACGCGGCGCGCAGATTAAGGCAACCGAGAGGCGGATTGCCAGGTTTACCATATTTGCAGCGAGAAACGGACGCATGATGCCAAGTCCACGAAGCACACCATCGGTGGCCATCTTTATACCCATAAAAATGAAAAAGAAGCCAAGCCATCTCATATAATCCCCTGATACCTGATATGCCAGGGCCGTTCCGTCTTTGCCCAGGAATAATGAGGAAATCTGTGTATGCAGTGTTTCAATTACTATAAAAGCAAGCACTGCAAAACACAGGTCTAACACCAGCGCTGCGTGATAGCCTTTTTTGATACGTTCTGTCTTCTTTGCTCCGAGATTCTGGGAAACAAACGGAGAAACTGCATTTCCAATGGATACAAATATCAGTGAAAATACATTCTCGACCCTCATCGTTGCCGAATATCCTGCAAGCGCCTGTGTACCGAACGGATTCACAACTGCCTGTACTATCATCATGCCAATTGACACCGTAGACTGCTGGAGAACCGAAGGCACAGCAATCCGAAGCATGGAACGAAGCTCATGTCTGTCAAACCATTCAAAGCGACTTTTATACCGGCGCATCCTGCTAAAGAAAATCAAAAGTGAAAACACTGCAGATATTCCCTGTGCAATTAGAGTTGCAAGGGCTGCACCGAACACACCCAGGTCAAGGCCTGCCACCATCCAAAGGTCCATAAATATATTTAACACAGAGGAAAATATCAAAAGCCCCAACGGAATCCTTGACTCACCAATCGATGTAAACATCGTTGAAAGTATGTTGTACATAAACAAAAAGGGAAATCCCACAAAATAAACCCTAAGATACAGCACTGCCTCATCCAGTATATCTGCAGGTGTCTGTAGCAAGCTCATCATTGAATGTGAAAAGAAAAAGCCAAAGAAACCCAGAAGTACGCTTAAAACCAGAAAACTAATCAGTGATGTTGATACTATTGTTTTCATTTTGCCGTAATCCCTGGCGCCGAAATAGCGGCTCACAAGTACACCGGCTCCTACACCGGCTCCCAGTGCTATACAAATGAACACATTCGTAAGCGCAGCACAGGCTCCAACTGCCGCAAGTGCAGAGGAGCCTACAAACTGACCAACAATGATTGAATCAGCCATATTATATACTTGTTGAAAAAAGCTGCCCAAAATCATAGGCATTGCAAAAACTGTCAGCGCCTTTAACGGGGCATCTGTAATTAAATATTCATCTTTTGACATTATTTTTCCCTCATTCCGCTATAATTAAGCTATAGTATATCCGATTGAAAGACAAATTACAATATAGCATTCTTTATCGACATTTTTCCATTTCTTATGCTTTCCCTCTAATGCAAACATCATACTGCTCCTTTGTATTTTAATTTAAAAAGCCGCCCAGGCCATAGGCCTGTGCGACTTCTCATAACATGATTTAAATTAAGTTTATCCTTCAATAGCAATATGCTTTGTGGTCTCAACTTTCTTTTGCTCCTTCTTCGGAACTGAAAGTTTAAGAATACCGTCCTGATACTTTGCCTTGATATCTTCCTGTTTCAGCTCATCACCTACATAGAAAGACCTGCTCATAGCACCGGAATAGCGCTCCTTGCGGATGTACTTGCCATCCTTTTCATCCTTCTCTTCCTTGTCAAGTCCTTTGGCTGCGCTGATAGTTAAGTAACCATTCTCCAGCTTAGCCTCAATCTCATCCTTCTTGAATCCCGGAAGATCTATATCTACTTCGTAGCTATTGTCTGTTTCCTTGACATCAGTCTTCATAACGTTCTTTGCGTGTTTACCATAAAGCACCTTGTCAACATCAGGAAATGAAAAATCCATCCAATCATCGTTAAATAAGTTTTCTCCAAAAATACTAGGCATCAACATAAGTCATCTCTCCTTCTTAATCTATAAAATCTGTGTCAACCTGTTTCTTTGGAACCGGGATGTTTCAAGAACTCAAAGCCTTTGCTTTTTGTTCTTTTCCTTTGTTCTTGACTATGTTATACACCTATTATTAGCACTCGTCAATAGTGAGTGCTAATAATTTATAAAATGTTTATATTTTCCGAGCAGCTTCAAAGTACTTACCATATGAAACTCCATTATTTTGCAATAAATAACACTCCGAGTGTGCCAGGCCCACAATGTGATGAAATCACACCACCTGCTCTTGTCTCTATAATTTCCTTAAAAATGCCAAGAGAGGCTATGTAATCCCTTACCTCTTCAACTGTCTTAGCATCACATTCCGAATGTGTAATAAATACCCGATCCGGTATTGCGTTTTTCAGGTCCTCTTCCAGATCTTTTGCATAATTCTTTATGACTTTACCGATCTTACCTCTATATTTCCTGCTTGCATCCATTTTACCATCCTTTACAACGATCATGGGATGAAGCGCCAATGCTCCTCCGATAAGCGCAGAAACCGCATTGCATCTGCCACCTCTGTAAAGGTACACAAGTGTATCTACAACAAAGCTCGCTCTTACCTTCGGGATCAATTCATCAATTCCGGTTTTTATCTCCTCACGGGATTTCCCCTCTGCTGCCATAACTGCCGCCTCAACAACAAGCAGGCCTATTCCTGTGGACAGATTTCTTGAATCTATTATCGTAACCTTATCCTCTGCATCAAGTTCTTCTGCCGCCATTCTGATCACGTTGATTGATGTCGACATCTCACTTGATATGGAAAAGCATATGATCTCCCTGCCTTCATCAATATATGGCCGCATTATATTCATTGCTGTTTCTATAGATGGAGCTGAAGTCTTTGGTGTAGTCTTATTTTTATCAGCCCACTCATACAATGCGTGAATGTCTATCTGCGGTCCGTCCTCCAGTTCTTCATCTCCTTTTACAATATGAAGCGGAATAATATCTATATCGTATCTTTCTAAAACTTCCTGTGACAGATCACATGTACTGTCTGATATAATTTTTATCATCTTTAATACCTCGTTTTCTGTTGAATCCTTCATCTAAGAGAACTGCACCAATCTGTATTATTTCACTGGCGTATTTATATATTTTTCTTAATGACAGCTATGGTTTCCGCATCCATGCTCACCACATGTATGTCCTTCCCCATGGTTGTGCTCATGGTGAGAACACTTCACATCCGGATTATAATCAAGCGCATCATTGATAAAAGCTTCTACTGCTTTATCCGCATCTCCTGAAACTCCGCCAAAAAGCTTAATGCCCGCTGCATATTTTTTGTAAATTTCCTGTTTGTAACATCCTCCAAAGCTGCAGTTACTGCTCCTGACTATAACCTTTCTTGTCCAAAAGACGGATGGTTTCATACTCATCCACGGTCAAAACAATAGGTGTGCTTTTCTCTTTTTTCCATTCTATCACAATCTCACCATTAATCATCAATTTTTTGATATTTTTCTTTCCACTACTGTAAAGCAGCCTCTGAACATTTCGTTATACAGATGGATACAAATAAGAGCAAGATCCACCATCTACACCCACAAATGCTAAGTTATCTTTTTCTTCCTAAATATCTGCATACTTTTGATTTGTATTGCAGGTACTCATTTCCGAATGCTTCTATCAAAAAATCTTCCTCTACATTGACTATCTGCAAATGAAAAAATAACACTGCAAAACCTGTGGCATAGCAAAGTAACCAATTAAAGAACGAAAACAATATTCCTATATACATTAAATCAAAACCCAAAAATGCAGGATTTCTGCTAATAGAATAGATGCCCGTTGTTACCAAACTGGTCTTTTCTTCTTTTTGCACACCTGCTCTCCAATTCTCCTTCATTTGTGTAACAGAAACAATAAAAGCAAGTACACCGAACATTGTTATTACAACTCCTGTAAATTGCAACACAATATGTACTGTTCCCGAATAAAACACAATACTGATAATCTGTATTACAGGAAGCAAATATGTGATTATTTTAAGAGCCACTTCTATAAATTTGACAAATCCCTCTTTTCCTTTTCCTAATTGATCTGTCTTTATGCCTTGCTTTTTCTGACTAATCAGCTTTGCAAAATAGCAGATGTAGAACACTGCCATCAGTGAAATTTGTAACAATTTTTATTATCATCGTGTACCTCCAAATTGCGATTTTCTCAATTCTCCAAACTTGAATTAATCGATTTCTTTATTATCTAATCTGTTAGTAATCTATCCAACAGCATCTGCCTATTATTTATAAACATTTCTGTTACCTGGTAACTCTCTGTATCCTCATATTCGCACAGATGTATGCTCCATTATCAAAACAATAGATATCTGCATCTGGTATTCCTAACAAAATTGGCGAATGCGTAACTATAATAAACTGTGCTCCCTCTTTTGCACATCTGTATATTTGCATCAACAATGTAAGCTGTCTCTGCGGCGATAATGCAGCTTCCGGCTCGTCAAAAAGATACAAGCCATTTGGATTCATATTATTCTGTGCTAATGCGAGAAAACTCTCTCCATGTGATTTTTCATGATATTTAGCGGAAGGATGTGTAATATCTGCATATTCTTCTTCCTGCGTTGCAACATTATAAAAGCTTTCTGCCCTAAGAAATATCCCCACTTTTCCTTCCGATAGCCTTTGGCAATTCTTATCGCATCACACAACTCTGAATGTGTATCATGCGTAGAAAAAACATAATTCTTTGTTCCTCCCTCAGGATTAAAACCATGTGCTACGGCAAGTGCTTCCAACAAAGTTGATTTACCACTGCCATTTTCTCCAACAAAAAAGGTGATTGGTTTATTGAAATCAAGTTTTTCAATTCCCTTAAAAGCCTCGATTCCCTTTAAATAACTATCGTTATCAATTCTATTCCAATCGAATATTACTCTTTGTATGAATTGATTATTCATTTAATTCGGCCTCAATTTCTTCAATAGTAGGCATACTACCTCTGAACTCTTCTGGTATAAGTTTTGATAACTCATAACTAGAAATACCAAGTGGCTGGCTAGTAGATTCTAATGCATATTGGGCTTCTACTTTATCCATATCTTTACAAATCAGAAGTCCCAAAGTAGGATTATCAGCTTCTGTTTTCATCTGATGATTAACAGCCACAACATAAGTTCCCAATTGACCTGCATAAGAAGAATCAAATTTTCCTGTCTTTATTTCTACAACAACATAACAATGCCTTTGAGTATTGTAAAATAACATGTCTATAAATTTTTCAGTATCTCCTACCTCAATTCTCACTTCCCTGCCCATATAAGCAAAGCCAGTACCTAACTCCATAAGGAAATTATTAACTTTCTCTATAAGCGCATCCTTTAATTCCTTTTCATCATACCTTTCACGCAAAGTCAAAAAATCAAAATTATATGGATCCTTCGTAATTGCTTGTGCTAAATCGCTCTGTTCTATCGGAAGTGTATTAGAAAAGTTAGTTATTGCTTTGCCTTGGCGTTCATACAAATCCGTTCCTAAGAAATTTAGTAAAACATCTCTTGACCAATTGTTTTCAATAGTTTTTCTGATATAAAACAATGCCTTTGCAGAATTTCCTTTGCATTTATCAAGTATTATTTTGTTGTGTCCCCATGGAATTCTAAAAATGATTTGTAAATCATCCCCAACTTGGGGACGATTTGCATCTGTAATCAATTCGTCCTCAACCTGAGGACAAATTACTGCATCAGGATACATCTCATAAAAGTATCTCATATATTTCAAATTAGTTGGAGAAAACGACTTCACATCTGGCAAAATGGATTTCAAATCGTCACTCACCGTTTTATAGAATCCCATTCCATATCCGAACTGTTCACGCATAGATGAAATGCCCTTACCAAGTTTCCAATAAAATCTTAGCATCTCATCATTTATCTTCATAGAAGCCCTGATTTGGCTTTTTCTAAAATCAGTGGATATTTCGGCAATCCACTCTTTATATTCATTATCAGCCTTAATCAATTCGCTCATATACAATCCTTTCTAATGTGTCAGTTATACAAATCCCTATTTATCTGTACTCAACGATTTCTTCGAATGATTTCCTTGGTCTTTTGTCCGGAGCTTCGTCGGCAAAGCCAACCGCAACAATTCCTGTCAACCAGTTTATCTTTTTCTTTCGATCTCATCTGGCTTATATTTTCTTATACTTCTTCTATTCTCAATTTCTCGTATCATAGATTTCTCTCTCCCTTAGAGCCTTGCCCTCAAGGCTCATTTTATCCTATAATTTCCAACCTATCCATCCCAACATGACATTTCAGGGAAAGCACCTCAACACCTGCGTCCTTTGCCTCTTTCCGTCGGGGCATCCGGAAAATATCCAACTCCGTCTATCTCAAGGGTGCAGCCTTTGACTTCCATTAGATATTTTTGCTTTCCTTTTTCCATATAGAAATCCATCCGGCTGTTTCCAAAGGCATACTCCGGTTTAATACAATCATATCATAACGTGTCTTTCGATTTGGATTCTTTTCTATGCAATCTTCTAAAATCACTTCCGCCCCTGGCAACAGTAATTCACGACAACGGCCCGTATTCTTTACATGAACCAATTCTACCTCTTCCGCTCCGTCAATCTTTACCCGCGCAATAAAACGATTGGGACGTTCTATGAAAAATGCTTCCACTATCTTATCATATTTCATGTGCTGTTTCCTATTCTCTTATCATTCGATAGAATGTTCCGGTACCAATTCCTGTTGTCAACTCATAAGCTTGTCCATCAATCCTAAATCCTGCTTTTTGATAGCACTTTACCGCTCTGATATTCCATGTACGAACTTCCAGATACAACGGCTTGTTAGGATATAACTTTTTTGAAATCTCATAAGTAATCGAGAGCATTCGTTGACCATAATGTTTATTACACAAATCAGGATTTACGCCTATTCCGATAAATATCTCTTCTTTTTCCTCCAATATATTGACAAATCCTACCAATATGCTTTCATCCCAAAAACCATAATAATTTTTTCCCCTTTGGGGATTCATGAATCCTATCTGTCGAACTTGCATTTCTTCATAAGCAGGAAGATTATACAAATCGTATTCTCCGCCATATTTCCATGCACATATTTGTCGTTTTCATCTTCGGATAGATTTCTATATACTAATTCATTCATAACATTTGCCTCGTCGAACTTAAAGTTATCAGTCTGTTTCATCTTTTTTATAGCTTTTATTGGCTCTTCATTAGGATGTGTGGTATAGAAAAACGCTTTGGAATCTCAACTCACAGCAGCAATGTTGAATCAGTCCTGCTCCAGCTTTACCTGCTCACCTGTGTCTGCCTCAAATTCCTCTAGCTGCTTAAGCCAATATTCCCTATCTTTATTTGTTATCGGTCTTATGACTTTACATGGATTTCCTGCCGCTATCACGCTATCCGGAATATCCTTTGTGACAACCGACCCTGAGCCTATGACAACATTTGAACCTATGGTCACACCCGGATTGATGACCGTATTGCCACCGATCCATACATTATCGCCTATTGTAACCGGCTTGCCAAGCTCCACACCGGTATTTCTGATCATCGCATCTATCGGATGACATGCACAGTATATATTGACCCTTGGTCCCAGAAATGCATGATCTCCAATGATGACATCACACTGATCCAGAACTATCAGCCCTGTATTTGCATAGAAATAATCTCCCACGTGTATATTGGTTCCATAGTCACAATAAAAAGGTGGCTCTATATAACACTCCTTTCCCATGTGTGCAAATAATTTTCCAAGATATTCTCCGGTTCTTGTCATAGTCTCAGACCTCGAAGCACTGTTGAACTTATCTACCAGATCCTTCGCCTTACCCTCCGGATCCCAATCCACACATCTGTATAATTTACTTGCTTTCATTCTTCCAAGCATTTTCTCTACTCTATCCATAGCATTTTCTCCTCGCATTTATAATATTTACTCATCATGTTTATAACTGACTAAAGGATACCATTGTTTATGTCTGTAATCAACTTCTAGCAACAGAAAATGGACTGTGAAAATAGGCCCATTTTTATCTATCTTTTATTAATACACATAAAGGTACATTCCAAACCAATGCAGCGCAGCCCCCAGCATCACAAAGATATGCCAGATAAAGTGCATCCCCTTGGTGTCCTTCACAAATGGAATCATGCCGAGCGTATAGACAATACCACCGCCCACGATCCATCCCAAAAGCGGCTTGTCATTTCTGAACCAGTCTGGAATGAACATGATGGCGCTCCATCCGATGACGAAGTACAGCGTATAGTGTATCGGTCGGAACCTGCCTGGTCCGAACACACATATGATGGTGATCCCCGCTATGATAAGCGCCCACTGCACACAGAACAACACTATTCCAAGCACATTTTCCCAGTACACAAGGTACATCGGAGCAAATGTTCCGCCTATCAGCAGATATATCGAGGAATAGTCAAATCTTCTCCAGATACGCTTGACTGCTAGCCCGGATTTGTATGAATGATACAGGCAGCTCATAAGAAACATCAATATCAGTGATATTCCATAAAAACACGATGCCATCACTTTGAGCCCTGTGTCTGACTTCAGGAGAAGAAGGACAAAGCCGGCTATGGCAAGTCCTGCTCCTATTCCATGGGTGACTGCATTTCCCACTTCCTCAAGCACGGTGAGTTTTGGTGGCTCATTCAGTTCCCTGTAGTGCTGCCTTTTTGCTCTTTTTGCCTCTTTCTTCTCTTCTTTTCTTTTCTCTTTGTCCAGCTCAGCTTTCTGCTGAGTGCTCATATCTGATTCCGAGTTCTTTATTTCTGCCATATTTAATCCTGAAACTCCTTTCTATCTATAATTTATTCTGCTATCTATAATCTACACTGTCTTACAACCGCAGTTTCCTGCACCGTACAGATTACAGCCCTGGGTTCATCATCGCAGATTGCTAAAGTGCCTCAAACACCTGCACGCTACGTATCCCACTACAATTACTATAATATACACAAAATTTGATAAAAGAGCAACAAGTACTCCCATGCTCTGCTTCAGATTCGAGATTCTTATCCGAAAATGATTATTGACAGAACCAAACATCCCCAATATAGCTATGAAGGAATCGAAATTCCTTCCAGCTGCATAAAAGAAAAACGAGACGACCAAAATATTGACTCTTCTTATTCTGGATGTTTCTGTGATATACTTATATGGGGTCGTATCAGACCGGAAAGGAAATATTATGTTACAAAAATTATATGTTTTTTTCAGGAAAGAAACCGTTTTGTCAATTGCAGTGATCCTGGCGCTTCTTTCTATGTTCTGGGTCAGACCGGATAAG
>ENA-OQCN01000019-OQCN01000019.1-human-gut-metagenome-genome-assembly--contig:-NODE-19-length-61706-cov-6.606684_pt1 | contig 61706 bp, 66 predicted proteins | sample MGYA00242497_ERZ504576 | MGnify/ENA primary metagenome ERZ504576 (study PRJEB26092, sample SAMD00036296) | human gut metagenome | host: Homo sapiens | study: EMG produced TPA metagenomics assembly of...
AACGTCTGACACAGACTTCCGAGAATTATCAGAAAAACGCTATTGTGATCCGTTCCAGAGCGCTGCAGGGCTTTGTGGATAATATCAAGACACGGCAGGAAAGCCTGGAAGAGCTTGCAGCACTGGGAATCGACCTTGAGGCAGCATGCTATCGTGTGGCTGTTTTTGATCTGGATCTGTATTCGGACAGCAGTCAGCTTACTGCGGAGAAACGCCAGGAGAGTGCACTGATGTCTTTTGTTCTTTTTAATATCAGTGATGAGATCATCAGTGAAGAAAAAGCAGGAGTGGCATATCAGGCCGGAAATAACAAGGTCGGTGCTCTTTTCATGGGAAACCGGACCAGAGAATTTGACCAGAAGATCATGGAGATCTGCAGGACGATCCAGGATAAGCTGAAGGAGCTGATGTCACTGGATATTTCTATCGGTGTGGGATGCTGGGCCAGAACCCAGCAGGAGCTCCAGTTATCCCATGAGCTTGCGGAGAAAGCTATTGAATACCGTTATCTTCTTGGCGGAAACCTTCTTATCAGTATGGAAGACGTCCGGAGGAGAATAGTCTTTCTATCAAAAACCATGTGGAGAAGCTGGTAGCTGCTCTGAAAGCAGGAAAAAAGGAGAACTCAGAGCATGTCCTGGAACAGATTTCTTCCGAGATCAAGGAAGCGCGTGTGGATAAGAGTCGTGCCTGCGTATATCTTCAGCAGATCATCCGTGCGGCAGATGAGACATGTGAGGATGTGGTTCCGGACAGCAGGCTTTTTTCAAAAAGAGATGCACTTCTGCAGCAGGTTACAGAGCAGAATTCTTTTGACAGTGCCTTTGCACTGGTAAGGAATCATGTCGGAGAAATTTTTCGGAAACTCTCCGATGCAAACAGCTCCAGCGGACAGCGGCAGGCCAGACTTGCCCTGGATTACATACAGAAGAATTATATGGATCCGGATTTAAGCCTGAACAGCATCTGCTCGTATCTGAATATCAGTACCAGCTATTTCAGTACGATTTTTAAGGATCTTACAGGAGAGACTTTTACAGAGGTTCTGATCCGTACCCGTATGGAGAAGGCGAAGGAGCTTCTGGAGAATACAACTATGAAGAATTATGAAATTGCCGAGAAAGTCGGATTTGCAGACCCCCATTATTTTGGAATCTCCTTCAAAAAAATGACTGGCTGCACGCCGACAGAATATGCGAGGGAGAAACGTAAATGAGAGATATCCGTTTTGCTGCAAGGATCATAGGAAAATTCAAGAGCATCCAGAGCGCGATCTTTGCGGTAGTGACGGTGCTGCTTTTAAGTGCGGTGCTGGTCATAACAGGTGTTTCCATGAGGTATACCCGCAATTCTATTTTTGAAAATTCATCTGTTTACACGCAGAATATCGTGCAGCAGATGAATCAGAATATTGATTCTTATATTGATTATATGGAAAATATCGCCTATATGATCTCCAGCAACGAGGACGTACAGCAATATCTTTTTGGCGACAATGTAGACGATGGAACAAGAGAACGCCTGATCAATCAGTTTAAGACTATTCTGGACGGACGAAGTGATATCAGAAATCTTGGGATCATTGGAATTAATGGCCGTAAGCTGATCAACGATGGCAAGCAGTCTGTGAACCCGGATCTGAAGCTTTCCACCCAGGAGTGGTATCTGGAAGCTTTACAGAAGCCGGAAGGGCCTCTCCTTACATCTTCCCATGTACAGCACATCATCAGCGGAGATCGTCCGTGGGTAATTACTTTAAGCAGGGGAATCCGCAATTTTTCCAACAATGGTGAAAAAGAGGGTGTCTTTTTTATTGACCTGAATTACAGTGCCATCAGTGAACTCTGTGATCAGAATACCATTGGAAAAAAAGGATACGCATTCATTCTGGATGAAAGCGGAAATATTGTATACCATCCCCAGCAGCAGCAGCTTTATAATGAACTGCAGACCGAAAATATCGACCTGATCGTGAATTCAAAAGAAGATACGGTGCGTACCGGAAAGGGAAACAGAGGAAAGCTGTATTCCATTTCCAGATCTAATAAAACAGGATGGACTGTTGTGGGCTGCATGAGCGTCAGTGAGCTCCTGCGCAAAAGCAATCAGGCACAGAGCATTTATGTGCTTATTTCCGCACTTCTGATGATCGTGGCGCTGCTTTTTTCCAGCTTTCTGGCTAAGAGTCTTACTTATCCCCTTCAGCGTCTCAGGGATTCCATGTCCAGGGTACAGGAGGGGCAGTTTGACGGAGCGGATGTGGAGATTGATTCGGAGAATGAAATCGGAAGTCTGACGAAATCTTTTAATGTGATGACACATCGGATACAGGATCTGATGGAACAGAATGTGAAGGAACAGGAAGCAAAGAGAAAAAGTGAGCTGAAGGCTCTTCAGTCTCAGATTAATCCGCATTTTCTTTACAATACTCTGGATTCGATCATCTGGATGGCAGAAGGCAGAAAATACGAGGAGGTTGTCCTGATGACAGCATCTCTGGCACGTCTTTTGCGGCAGAGTATCAGCAATGAGGATGAAGTGGTTCCTCTTGCAAGGGAAGTGGAGTATGCAAAGGGGTATCTTACGATCCAGAAGATGCGTTACAAGGACAAGCTGGAATTTGAGATCAATGTAGAACCTTCTATATTAAATATCCCGCTGATTAAGCTGGTTCTCCAGCCGATCATTGAAAATGCCATCTATCATGGCCTGAAATATAAAGAGAGCAAGGGGCTTTTGCAGGTAAAAGGGTTTATGAAGGATGGAAATGCAGTTCTTCAGGTTATCGACAACGGAGTAGGTATGGATGAGGAAACACTGGCACATATTTATGATAAGCATAAGGTGAATTATCATTCCAATGGCGTGGGGGTTTATAATGTACAGAAACGTCTGCAGCTTTATTATGGAGAAAGTTACGGGATCACCTATGAAAGTGAAAAAGGTGTCGGAACAACTGCCACGATCACTATTCCGGGAATGCAGGAGGAATCAATATGAAAAAACACAGAAAACTCCTGACATTTGGAGTAGTCATCTGCCTTGCAGCAGGACTTGTGGCCGGAATCTTCTATTATAAACAGACAGAGGAAGAGAGAAATTTGTCACTGATCTATATTCCGAAGGTTGTGGACGGTACCAATGATTTCTGGACTTCCCTGATCCAGGGAGCGGAGATGGCTGCAAAAGAATATAATGCAGATATCCGCGTATGGGCACCTGAGGAAGAGAATGATGTGGATGGTCAGAATAAGCTGATCAAAAGGGCGATAGAAGAAAAACCGGATGCGATCCTGATCTCTCCATCCAGCTTCACTGAGTCGGACCAGCTTTTGAAGAGGGCAAAGGAACAGGGAATACATATTGCATTTATTGATTCCTATACCCAGGAAGCTGTCCAGGATCTTACTGTTGCGACAGATAATCTGGAAGCAGGGCAGCTTCTTGGCAGATTTGCAAAGGAGCTTGTGGGGGAGGATGACCAGATCGCGATCGTTTCACATGTAAAAGGCGTATCTACGGCAGTTGAAAGGGAAAAAGGATTCCGTACAGGACTTGGCAGTCTGAAGGAGAATATCGTAGATGTGGTATACTGCGATTCTCAGTATGACAAGTCCTATGAGCTCACAAAAGAATTGATGAAAAAATATCCGGATCTCAAGATGATCGCGGGAATGAATGAATATTCCTCTGTAGGTGCTGCAAGGGCAGTTAAAGCGGCAAAAGCAGAGAACCGGATCAGGGTAGTGGGAGTAGACAGCTCACAGGAGGCCGTTCAGCTGATGGAACACGGAGTATTCCAGGGAATCGTTGTGCAGAAGGCATTTAAGATGGGGTATGTAGGTGTTCGGGAAACCATTAAGATGCTGCGTGGCGAGGAATATAAAAAGAATGTTAATTCCGGATGTCAGCTGGTAACCCCAGATAATATGTATACCAGTGAGATCGAAAAACTGCTTTTTCCGTTTAATACGTTAAAAACACATGGCAATCTTACACCGTAAATAGTCATAAATGCACAAAGAAAAAGGTTAAATATTTACCGTACAGTAAATATTTAACCTTTTTTTGCAAGATATTCTATTACAATTATTGACTTTTAACGGTATTATAATAACCAAGAAAACACAAGATACGTGCAAAACGTGAGGAGGGTAAAAATTGGAAAACTTAAAACAAAATCCAATCGTTAAGAAGCTCGGATTGAACAGAATACTTCTTGTCTGTGTTCTGATTCTCATGTTCCTGGTTTTTAAAGTAGTTCTTGGAAACAAGTTTCCGGCTGTTGATAGTATCAGATCTACTTTGAACTATGTGTACTTCCTGGGCTTTTTGTCACTTGGCGTTACATTCGTAATCGCTACAGGAGGAATTGATTTCTCCATCGGACCTGTAATGTTCTGCTGTGCACTGGTATCCGGTTACTGCATGACATCCTACAAGGTTCCGTGTGCAGTTGCATGATCCTTTGCATTCTGATCGGTCTCTGCTTTGGTATTTTCAATGGCTGGATGGTTTCTTACATGTCAGTACCACCATTCATTATTTCCATGGCATCCATGAACATTGCAAAAGGTATTGCTTCTGTATTCACAAAAACACAGTCAGTAAGCTGGCCGGCAGCCAGTGAGGCAAACGGCTGGTTCCGTAATATCGTTTCCGTAAACGGTTTCCCTGTAGGAATCATTATCTTCCTGGGAATGGCAGTTATCTGCGGTATCGTTCTTTACAACACAAAACAAGGACGTTACATCCTCTGCCTTGGTTCCAACAAAGAGGCTGTCCGTCTTTCCGGTGTTAACACAAAGAAATGGGAAATGCTTGCTTATGTGATCTGCGGATTCCTGGTAGGTATTGCAGCACTCTTCTTTGTAGCTACATACACAACTGTTCAGCCTGGCTATGGCGATCAGTACAACAACGAGGCTATTGCAGGCTGCGTTATGGGTGGTACATCCATGGTTGGTGGACTTGCTTCCATCGGCGGTACTGTAATCGGCGTATTCATCATCTCTCTTCTTCAGCAGGGCATCATGGCATTTGGTCTTGGTAAAGGACAGCAGATGATCATCACAGGTATCATCGTTATCGTTGCAGTTTATATCGACGTTTCTGCAAGACGCAGAAAGAACTGATCTTAGAGGGAGGATGCGACAATGGGTGAAGTTATTTTAACTATGAAGGACATTGATAAGTCCTTTCCTGGAGTTCATGCTCTGGATCACGTTAATTTCGAAGTAAAACGCGGCGAAGTACATGCACTTATGGGAGAAAACGGTGCCGGTAAATCAACACTGATGAAGGTTCTTACCGGTATTTATCAGAAGGATTCAGGTTCCATCGTTTACAAAGGAAAGGAAACAGAATTTCACAATACACGTGAGGCACAGGATGCCGGCGTTGTAATCGTACATCAGGAGCTGAACATGGTAGGTGACCTTACCGTTGCTCAGAACATCTTTATCGGACGTGAGCCGAAGAAAGGCTTCCGTATCGATGATAAGAAAATGATCGAGGATTCCAAGAAACTTTTCCAGGATCTGAACATCGATATCAATCCAAGAGAAAAAATGCGTAATCTGACAGTAGGAAAACAGCAGATGTGTGAGATTGCAAAAGCGATTTCTCATAAGGCTGAGGTCATCATCTTTGATGAGCCGTCTGCAGCGCTGACAGAGAAAGAGATCGCGGACCTGTTCGAGATCATCCGTGACCTTCGTAAGAAGAATCTTGGTATCGTATATATCTCTCACCGTATGGATGAGATCAAGACCATCACAGACCGTGTAACCGTTATGCGAGATGGTGGATATGTAGGAACCCTGATCACAAAAGACAGTACAAAAGAAGATATCATCAACATGATGGTTGGTCGTGTTATTTATGAAGATCCGAAACAGCAGAGTGCAGTTCCGGCAGATGCACCGGTAGTTCTTAAGGTTGAACATCTGAACGCAGGAAAGATGGTTCAGGATGTAAGCTTTGAACTGAAGAAAGGTGAGATCCTTGGTTTCTCAGGACTAATGGGGGCAGGACGTACCGAGACAGCCAGAGCACTGTTCGGAGCAGACCCGAAACAGAGTGGTAAGATCTCTGTTATGGGTAAAGATGGACAGCTTCACGAAGTTACCATCAACAGCCCGCAGGATGCTGTTAAATACGGTATCGGTTATCTGTCAGAGGACAGAAGAAGATACGGCTGTGTTGTACAGAAATCTGTAACAGAGAATACAACACTGGCAACAATGGAAGAGTTTACCAATGGTATCTTTATCAACAAGGCAAAAGAGAAAAAAGTTGCTGAGAAATATGTAAACGAACTTGCAACAAAGACACCTACAACAGATCAGCTGGTAGTAAACCTTTCCGGTGGTAACCAGCAGAAGGTTGTTATTGCTAAATGGCTGACACGAGACAGCGATATCCTTATTTTCGATGAGCCGACAAGAGGTATCGATGTTGGTGCCAAGAACGAAATCTACAAATTAATGAACAGACTGGCAGCAGAAGGCAAATCCATTATCATGATTTCTTCTGAGATGACGGAAGTTCTCCGAATGAGTGACCGTATCATCATCATGTGTGAGGGTAAAGTTACCGGATGTATTGATATCTCCGAGGCAACCCAGGAAAACATCATGGACAAGGCCACACGGAATATCGATTAAGGAGGAAAGTCATGACTAAGAAGAAAAAAGTATTTTAAGTGATCAGAGATTTATTGTTTTGCTCGTTATCATTGTCCTGTGTGCAATATTCTCAGGCTTGAGTAAAGAATTCAGACAGTACACCACGATCCTGAGTATGCTGGATTTCTCATATTACGATCTTCTTATGGCGATCGGAGTTACATTCCCGCTTATCACTGGTGGTGTTGACCTGTCAATCGGAACTGGTATGGTAGCATACGCACTGATCGCCGGAACACTGATCAGAAACAACAATTGCCCGGTAGCTCTGGCAATGCTGATCTGTATTGTTCTTGGTATCGCAGTTGGTGCACTGAACGGTGTACTGATCGGTGTTATGAACCTGCCGCCATTTTTGGCAACACTTTGTACCTGTATGATCACCCGTGGTGCCGGATCTCTCTGCAGTGCGACACCTTGGCCGGGACTTACACAGGACGGTGGATGGTTCCACACAATCTTTAAAGTAACCGTTGGTACAGGAAGAAGTGCTTCACGTTATCCGCTCGGTTTCCTGTGGATGATCATTCTGGTTCTTCTTATGGAGTACATCCTGAACCACACCAAATTCGGTCGTTACACAATTGCAATCGGTTCCAACAAAGAGGCAGCAGCCCTTTCTGGAATCAATACAAAGTTCTATCACGTAATGGTATACGTTGTCTGCGGTCTGTTTACAGGTCTTGCAGCAATCGCATACGCAGCAGTAACACCTACTGTACAGCCTGGTACTGGTGCCGGACTTGAGATGGATGCTATCGGTGGTGTATTCGTTGGTGGTGTAGCAGCTACCGGTGGATATGGTTCCGTGATCGGTACATTCGTTGGTATCTTCGTCATCATGCTTCTGAAAACAGGTCTTCCATATATCGGCCTGCAGGCAAACTGGCAGCAGATCATCACTGGTATCGTTCTGATCGTAGCCGTTCTGATCGATATCTTGAAAGAGAAAAAAGCAGCACATTGATATTAAGAAGTGTGTATAATAAGTAAGGGTGCTGTTTACAGAGAAATGTGAACAGCACCCGATAATCAAAGATGTGAAACGCCAAGGGGTAGCAACGGCGTATGAACATAAAAAACTATATAATATATTTTAAGGAGGAAATATTATATGAAAGCAAAAAAGGTTATGGCATTAATGCTCTGTGCAGCAATGGTAACAAGCATGAGCGCAACAGCAGCTTTTGCAGCTGAGGAGAAAGAAGATGCAGCAACAGAGGAATCCGCAGATTCCACAGCAGCTGAGGATCCTACCGCACAGTTCGACGGACTGAAAGCAAACGAAGCTTATGAGTTCCCGATGATGGTTAAATCTTTCCAGTCTACATACTGGGATGCAGCTCAGGAAGGTATGAAGAAAGCATCTGAGGAGCTGGGCGTTACTTATAAAGCACAGGGACCGAACAGTGAGTCCGATATCGCTGACCAGGTTAACATGATCAACACAGCTATCGGCTCCAATCCTGTTGGATTAGGACTTGCAGCTTGCGATACATCTTCTGTTCAGGATGCTCTTAAGACATGTGCAGAAAAAGGTATCCCGGTTGTAACTTTCGATACAGGTATCGCTGATGCTCCGGAAGGATCTGTAGTATGCGAGGTTTGTACAGACAACGCACAGGCTGGTGCAGTAGCAGCTGAGAATATGTACAACTCCATTAAAGACGTTGTTAAAGATGCTGACGGACAGGTTATCATCGGTGAGGTTAACCAGGATGCAACAGCTCAGAACATTCAGCAGCGTGGTACTGGATTCATCAACAAGATGATCGAGCTTCTTCAGGCTGATGGCAAGACTGTAGCAGTAAGCGGTAACGAGTTCTATGTTAACGCAGCAGAGGGTGCTGATGCTGATGCTAAAGACGCAGACGTTGTTATCCAGGTAGCTGTTCCGGCACAGACAACTGTAGAGCTTTGCTCCACAGAGGCTCAGGCAATCCTTTCCCAGGAGAACTGTATCGCAGTATTCGGTTCCAACCAGGTTTCTGCAGAGGGTGTTCTTGCAGCAAATGCTAACCTTAACGTTCTTGGTTCTGACCCGGCAAACGGTGATGTAGTTGGTGTTGGTTTTGATGCTGGTTCTATCATCAAAGCAGCTGTTAAAGATGGCACATTCATTGGTGCTGTTACACAGTCTCCTCTTATGATGGGATACTATGCAATCTACGCTCTGACAGCAGCAGCAAACGGCCAGGAGCTTCAGGATGTTCCTACAGACGGTTACTGGTATGATGCAACAAATATGGAAGACGAGGATATCGCTCCTAACCTTTATGATTAATCAAATCATATAATTGATAAGATCGTGAAGTTATAATGAACGCGGATGGCGTTCACGGACGTATGAAATAAGAGATCCGCTGGCTGATTCAGTCAGCGGATTTTTTAAACAAATAATGTAGTAGTTCATAAATAATCGCTGTATTATTGGCAAATAAAGACACTTTTTTTGACAAAAGAGGTTCTTATCACCGGAAGGATCCTGATGTATGATAAATACAACATCAGATATGAAAGTGATCAGAAGCTTACATATTGAGGAGGATTTAAAAATGGCAACATATTATTTAGCAGTAGATATCGGAGCATCCAGCGGACGTCACATTCTGGGACATATGGAAAACGGAAAAATGATCCTGGAAGAAATCTATCGTTTTGAGAACGGTATGGTTAAGAAAGACGGAGAACTCTGCTGGGAGTTTGACCGCCTTTTCAACGAGATTGTAAACGGTCTTAAGAAATGTAAAGAAATCGGCAAGATTCCGGTAAGCATGGGTGTTGACACATGGGGCGTTGACTTTGTACTTCTTGACAAAGATGACAACGTTCTCGGAAACACAGTAGGCTACCGTGATCATCGTACAGAGGGAATGGACGATGAAGTTTACAAGACAATTTCCCTGAAAGATCTGTATGCAAGAACCGGTATCCAGAAAGCAATCTTCAACACAGTATATCAGCTGATGGCAGTTAAGAAGAAACATCCGGAGTATCTGGAGCAGGCCGAGACACTTCTTCATGTACCGGATTACTTCCATTTCCTTCTTACAGGAGAGAAGACCTGTGAGTACACTGAGGCAACCACAGGACAGCTTGTATGCCCGACAACAAAAGACTGGGATTACGAGCTGATCGACATGCTGGGATATCCGAAGAAGATCTTCCAGAAGCTGATCATGCCTGGTACAAGCATCGGACATTTAACAGACGCAGTAAAAGAGGCAGTTGGATTTGACCTTGAGGTTGTAGCACCGGCTACCCACGATACAGGCTCAGCAGTACTTGCCGTTCCTGCAAATGATGACGATTTCATCTACATCAGCTCAGGAACATGGTCTCTGATGGGAATCGAGAGAAAAGAAGCAGACTGCTCAGAGAAGAGCTGTGAGATGAACTTTACAAACGAGGTGGATATGCAGGACGTTTCCGCTACCTGAAGAACATTATGGGTCTCTGGATGATCCAGTCTGTACGTCATGAGTTTGATGATGCATACAGCTTTGCTCAGATCTGCGAGATGGCTGAGGAGGCAAAAGATTTCCCGTCAAGAGTAGACGCAAACGATGAGTGTTTCCTTTCTCCTGAGAATATGACAAAAGAGGTTCAGGATTACTGTCGCAGAACAGGACAGAAGGTTCCGGAAACTCTTGGTGAGATCGCAACCGTTATCTACACAAGCCTTGCAGAGTGCTATGCAAAAATAGCCAAAGAGCTTGAGGAGATGACAGGAAGAACCTACAGCCGTATCCATATCGTAGGCGGTGGTTCCAATGCAGGATACTTAAATGAGCTGACTGCAAAAGCTACAAAGAAAGAAATCCATGCAGGCCCTGGTGAGGCTACTGCAATCGGTAATATCACAGCACAGATGCTGAAGGCCGAGGAGTTCAAAACTATCGAGGAGGCTCGTACAACCATCCATGAGTCCTTCGGTATCAAAGTATACAAAGCATAAATAATTGGAGGTTTTATTATGTTAGTTAACACAAAGGCAAAGTTGGTGTATTTTCAATTGCTTTAGGCGCATATCTTCCGCAGTTTCCGTCACTGGTGCCGGAATTTGAGGCACAGTACGACGCATTCAAGAAAACGATCCCGGATACAGTAGAGATCGTTGACGGCGGAATGGTGACAACAAAAGAGCAGGCAATGGTGGCAGGAGATAAGTTCCGTGCAGCAGATGTTGATCTTGTATTTCTTCAGATGCTGACATATGCTACATCCTACAACATGCTTCCTGCGATCCGTGATCTGGATGTTCCGGTTGTTCTTGTAAACGTTCAGAAGATCAAAGCGCTGGATTATGAGCACACTGACATTGCCTCCTGGCTGGGTGAAGGCTATGCATGCGGTGCTGTAGGCGAGGCAGTTGCTGACCTTGAGAGAGCAGGCAAGAGACATGCGGTTATCACAGGCGTTGTAGAAGGCGGAGATCCTGCAGTTCAGGCTGAGATCGAAGACTGGTGCAAGGCTGCTCAGGTAAGAAGAAGATTCCGTGAGACTAACATTGCACAGATCGGAAGACCATATCCGGGTATGATGGATCTGTATATTGATGAGACAAACCTCTATAACAGAATGTTCCTTTACACAAAACAGTTCGACTGGGAGAAGATGTGGGCGATCGCTGATGATATCACAGACGAGGAAGCAATCCGTGCAAAAGCACAGGATATCCTTGATACATTCGATATTGAGGGCGGCGGCACAATCGAGAAAGTATGGGATATGGCCAAATACGTTGTTGCTTTTGAGAAATGGGTAAAGGACGAGCATCTTGGAATGATCGCTTCCCATTACGACGGATTTGCACAGGGTAAAGCAGGTGTCCTTGACAGTATGCTGATCCCGGCATTCTCCATGCTGATCAAACAGGGTACTGCATGTGCTGTAGAGGGTGACATGAAAGTTGCCATGGCAATGAGTATCTTAAAGACAATTTCCGGTACAGGTCAGCTTTCTGAGATGTACTCCATTGACTTCAATGATGATATCTGTATCATCGGACATTCCGGAAGCGGTGACGCTGACATTTCTGACAAGAAGCCAACCATGAAGATCGTAAAAGTATTCCATGGCAAAACAGGTGGCGGATATCTGACACAGTTCTATCCGTACACAGGTCCGGTGACCTACCTTGCGATCACTCAGGATAAAGATGGAAACTTCAAATTCGTTGTAGCTGAGGGTGTAAACGAGGAGGGACCGATCCTTTCCTTCGGTGATACAAACATGAGAACACGCTTCACATGCGGAGCAAGAGAGTTTGTTAACCGTTGGAGCGAGGCTGGCCCGACACATCATATGGCAGCTGCTACAGGAAGACACATTGATACGATCCTGAAGGTTGCAAAAATCTTTAACGTACCGGTAGATATCGTGACAAGATAAATTCTTTCTTATATATTCAACCTAAAACATATTCAGAAAAGGAGACTGCGCGGAGCGGTCTCCTTTTTCAGTGGGAAAAATAAGATAAAAAATCTGCCGGAAATTTATTTTTTATGCATAAGTGTGTGCTCCCTGGAAAGCTCATTATGTAGCTGAACGGAAGACCAGTGCTGAGTTACAGGTGTGAGCATGGCTTTCAGTGCAACAGAGGGAATCTGGTTTTCACGGAAAAAAGCAAGAAAATCATCCATCTGTTTACTGGAAAAATCCTTCAGTACGATCATTTCATCGGTGAAATTGCTTCCAAGATTAAACCGGGAAGAGGGCTGAAATCCCGGAATCTCAAAAAGATATCCCAGCGGATGAAGAAATTCCGGTGCTGTGATGATCCGTGTCTTAACCTTCTGACGGTTCAGATAGCGGTGGATCTGGCGAAGCCGTTCAGGATCATTAAAATTATATAAAAGTGCAGTTGGCTGTGTATTCATATAATGTCATACCTCATTTCTGAATAAAGATTTTTGTGGAACATAAGTTACTTTTCGCGATGTGCAGGGAACCGGATCTCAACCTCCGTCCCTTCTCCAGGCTTGCTGGAATAAGTAAGTCCGTAATCATTTCCGTAAAGGATCTGAAGCCTTCGGTGCGTATTATAAACAGCAATATTTGTGCCTCCGGACTGGCTGTTTCCGTTTCCGGAGAGAATAGTGGAAAGAATCTCAGGAGGAATTCCCACACCATCATCAGAAACAAGAAGAACAACATTCTCATTTTCCATCCATCCTGTAATTACGATCGTACCGGACTTGGATTCTTTTTCCAGAATTCCGTGAAGAATGGAATTCTCCACAACGGGCTGAAGAGTCAGCTTCGGGATCTGGTATTCCGACAGCTCATCCGGGATATCCGTGATCAGCTCAATGCTGTCGTGGTAGCGCATATTCTGAAGCTGCACGTAGATGGTTACATGCTCCAGCTCCCTTGCAATGGTAGAGATTCCTTTTTTGCGGCTCAGGGTCAGCTTATAAAAACGGGAAAGACTCTGCACTGCGTGACTGATCTCATCTGTCTGTCCCTGCAGTGCCATCCAGTTGATCATATCCATGGTGTTATAAAGAAAATGTGGATTGATCTGTGCCTGGAGAGAATTAAATTCCGCGATCCGGAGATCTTCGGCGGCCTTTGCCTGTGTCTTCATCAGCTCATCCATTTTTCGGGTCATATAGTTGTAGGTATCGATCAGATCACCGATCTCATCATGGGCAGAAGGGCTGTCCATGGGAGTAGGCGGGCCGTGGCGGACGGTCTGCATCTGCCGGATCACAGAAGAGAGTCTTCCGGTAATGGAATGAGCCAGTATGTTGGCAAAAATAAGTGCCAGAACCAGAAAAACGGCGTAGATAAGCGCAATCTGGATCATCAGCCGGTTGCTCTCATGGATCAGCGGAGGTGAAGGCAGGACCGTTACCATAAACCAGTCCGTACTGGAAATACTGTAAAAACCGGCATAAACCTTTGTGTCCAGAATGTTCCGCTCAATGAAGTTATTGGAAGACATAAAGGAAGCCTTGATGGTGTCGTAATCCAGCTGGTAGATTCCGGATAATGACGGATCTGAGGTGGCAACAATGGCATCACGTTCGTTTACAATATATGAAACACTTCCTTCCAGAGATAGATTGTCGGAAAGAATGGAGGTAAGCTTGTCATCGGAATAATACACTGCAAGATAAGCCTTATAGGCAGTGGAGTGATAATAAAGGCTTAAAGGGCAGATATATGCCATATCACCATAATTCTTTTTTTCCCTGGAGCCTAGATAAAAGGAAGGACAGAACATTTCCTGGGCGTTCCGGTTTCCCTGAAAGATACCGTACCAGTAGGTACCTTTCGCCTGACTTAAGGGAGCAAGGATATTCTCAGTGTTGGGGTAAGTATCCAGTTCTTTCAGATCATCAGGAAAATCCACATAGATCCGTACATCGGTAACAATGGAATCTGTGGTCAGACGCTGAAGGGCATTTTTAAAATCAATGGCATGGTTGGAGGTGGCAAGCTCTTCTGCTGAATCGCTGACCGGCATATAAAAAAGCTCCTGAAAAAAATTCTGTCCTGTAATATTCCGGGTGGTAGCAAGAATCGTCTCCATAGTCCGTTCGATCAGAGGTGCAGTTTTTGCGGAAGCATCCTGTTCCTGCCGGATGGTATTGGAAACCACCATGCTGTAAAGTCTTCCATAAAAAAGAAAGACAGTAAGAAATGCAGGAACTACCACAATGCTGATCAGGCAATGGTGAATTTTGTCTGCAGGCTTAGATTCAGGTAGCCGTTTTTGAAACGGCGCCAGAGGGCCCTCATGACATTTTCTCCCGGTATTCAGAAGGGGAAAAGCCGGAGTATTTTTTGAAGCTTTTTCCGAAGTAATTGCCATCCGTATAGCCCACCTTGGAAGAAATCTCGGAAATCTTGTATCTGGGATCGGAAAGCAGCTGCTTGGCCTTTTCCATCCGGTACTCTGTCAGATATTGATTGAGAGTCTGTCCGGTCTCACTTTTGAAAAAGGTGCATACATAAGAGGTGGAAAGGTATACATGTCCGCTGATATCTTTTACGGAAAGAGTATCGTTCATGTAGTTCCGGCTGATGTAATCCTTGATCATAAAGATAGTGGAATTTTCCGGCTGGGAATTTTTGGCATCTTCGAAATACCGGGCAGTTTTTTCTTTCAGAGCTTTATGAAGTTCTTCGTAGGTAAAGGCGTTGTTCAGAGTATCCACGATCAGATCCTGTTTTTCATGAAGCTCCGATCCTACCTGATTTTTTTTACGGGAAGCTGAAAGTGCATTAAACAGCTGGTAATAAAGATCACGGATCTGATTAGGAATAAATGTGTGATTGCAGCTGTAATACCGGAAAAGCTCTTCAAGAAACTGAGCACAGTGTTCTTCCTCGCCGGCCAGGAGATAGTTGGAAAAGGTATTTTCCGGTGACTGCAGGGAGTCCGGAACCGGCCCTTTTGAAGGTAGCTGGGTTATGATATTTTCTGTGAGAAATGTTTTTTCCGGAAAGAAAAAGCAGTTCTGCAGAAGAATCACGGCGGAGGCATAGGACTGATAAACCCTGGAAATATCTGTTACGGTATTTCCGGCTGCGATCAGATGCTTTCCGCAGCTGTCATACTGTCTGGAAATATAGCTTCCTACTGCGGAAAGTGTTGCCGGTGAAAGAGTATTTGTTCCATATATATGGTGAACCAGATACTGAACTCTTTTTTCCACAAAAAGACATTTCAGATGATAATGTTCCAGAAAACGGGAAATGTCGTTCTGGAGATCTTCAAGGAAAATGCCGGAGGCTTCCACAGATTCATTAAGCTTCACAATTACAGAAGTAAAATTCATACCGGGTTCAAGAAGCTCCGGCTGTTCCAGCTCCAGACAGAGATCTGCGATCCTGGTGCTGCCGGAAGGGGGAAGCGTCAGCTGCTGTGCCAGCCGGGTAGCGATTTCCTGGGAATGGATCGCTTCGCCACGATGGGAGCGGAGCTTTTGCTTGTAAAGAGTCTCTGCTTCAAGAACTGCTGCCCGTACTTCTTCGGGATGCAGAGGTTTTTCGATGTAATTGACGGCTTTTAATTTGATGGCAGCTTTCAGATACTCTTTGTCAGAATATCCGCTCATAAAGATAGGGATACTGTCCGGCAGGAATTTCTCCAGTCGTTCCAGCATGGCAATGCCTGTCATCCGCGGCATCCGCACATCGCAGAGAATGATCTCAGGTTTATACAGTCTGGCCATTTCCAGTCCATTCACACCATCGTCTGCCTGAAGGATCTCGGTAATTCCCAGAGAATCCCAGTCAATAGATGAGGTCAATCCGGTACGCGTAAGTTCTTCGTCATCAACGATCAGTAATTTCATATACAATTCTCCAATCGAGCATAGCTTCATAGCTTTGTAAATCGGACGTTTAAAGTTCTGTTTATATTCACAGAAAATTGTAACGTCAGCGTTACTATTATAGCATAAAGTATATAGAAATACGAGAATAGGGCAATGGTTTATGGGTAATATTTTACAGGGAAAAGAAGAATATTTTACCCTTATCCAAAAATATTCCCATTATCAACCTGCGGGCCGGATGATAGAATATAATCAGATTAAAGGAAAGGGAGGAGAAAGAGCCGTGTCAGAATATGTTCTTGAATTAAAAGGTATTACGAAGATATTCCCCGGTGTCAAAGCTCTGAATAATGTACAGTTCCAGCTCAAGCCTGGCGAGGTTCACGCGCTGATGGGTGAGAATGGTGCTGGTAAATCTACGTTTATCAAGGTTATTACCGGAGTACATAAAGCAGAAGAGGGTGAGATGTTCCTGAATGGACAGAAGGTTGACTTCAAAGGTCCGAAGGATGCCCAGGAGGCAGGTATTGCAGCCGTATATCAGCATCCGACATCATATCCGCACCTTACAGTTGCAGAAAATATTTTTATGGGTCATGAGATCATCAAACATCATATGATCCAGTGGAAAGAGATGAACCAGGAGGCGAACAAGTACTTAGGTGAGCTGGATGCAGATTTCGATGCAACAGCAGAGATGGGTACACTTTCCGTTGCACAGCAGCAGATGGTTGAGATCGCAAGCACTTTCCACAAATGCAAAGATCATCATTCTGGATGAGCCGACAGCAGCACTTACCAGAAACGAGTCTGAGAAGCTTTATACACTGGTTGATAAGCTGAAAGAGAATGGCGTTTCCATTATTTTTATTTCCCATCGTTTTGAGGATATGTACCGTCTGGCTTCCAGAGTTACCGTATTCCGTGATTCACAGTATATCGGAACCTACGATGTAAACGGAATCACAAACGCAGATCTGATCAAAGCAATGGTTGGACGTGAGATCAATGATCTGTTCCCGAAGCCGGAGGTTGAGCTGGGAGATGAGATGCTTCGTATTGAACATCTTTCCAGAACAGGATTTTTCAAGGATGTTTCCTTCAATGTACGTGCAGGCGAGATCGTAGGTCTTACCGGTCTGGTTGGTGCAGGACGTACAGAGGTTATGGAAGCTGTCAGCGGAATCACCCGTCCGGACGAAGGAAAGGTTTTCCTTGAGGGAAAAGAGGTTTATATCAAGACTCCTTCCGAAGCAATGGAAAAAGGTATCATCCTTCTTCCAGAGGACAGACAGAAGCAGGGTCTGGTCATGAGCTGGGGACTTGGAAGAAACGTAACACTTCCGATCATCAGCAAATATGCAAAATCCGGATTCAATGATGAGAAGGCAGAAAGAGAGCTTTCCAAGAAGCTTCTTGAGGAAGTAGATACCAAGGCAGTTGATATCTTCCAGCCGGCAAGCTCCCTGTCAGGTGGTAACCAGCAGAAGGTTGTTGTTGCCAAGGCGCTTGCTCAGGAAATGAAGGTCGTTATCATGGATGAGCCGACAAAGGGTGTTGACGTTGGTGCGAAAGCCGAGATTTATGCGATCATGGGAGATCTGGCAAAGAAAGGCTATGCGATCATCCTGATCTCCTCCGAGATGCCGGAGATCCTGGGTATGGCAGACCGTATCATCGTTATGTGTAACGGCCGTAAGACAGGTGAACTGAACAGAGGAGAGGCAACACAGGAGGGTATCCTTGAGCTGTCCATGGAAAAGAGCACTGGAAAGGGGACTAAATAATGGAAAAGAAATCTGTCATCAAGAAGATTACAGGCTCCCGAGAGGCTCTGCTGGCAATTATCGTAATCGTGCTGTTTGCAGTTGTCACAGCGATCAGCCCGTCATTCCTTACGCCGAAGTCACTCATGGAGATGCTGAAAAATAATGCAGTAACAATGGTAATGTCACTTGGTATGCTGTGTGTCATGCTGGTAGGCGGAATCGATATTTCCATCATGTCAACCCTGGCACTTTCCGGTATGTCCATTGGTATGCTCCTGAAATACGGACATATCACAAGTACATTACTTGCTTTCATCATTGCAATGGCAATCGGTATTGCCTGCGGACTTGTTGTAGGCCTTGTGATCTCAAGAGCAAACGTACCGCCAATCATTGCAACCATGGGCTTTATGTACATCTACAGAGCAATGGGTTATCTTGTTTCTCACGGTGGTGAGTGGGCAAGTGCCGCAGCTCTTGGTGAGTTTAAAAATTTTGCAACAACCAGCTTCCTTGGAATCAACAAGGTTATCTGGGTAATTATCGTATGCTATGTAGTATTCTTCTTCTTTATGAAATGGACAAGAACAGGACGAAGAATCTATGCAGTAGGAAGTAATGCAAGTGCAGCACAGGTTTCCGGTATCAATGCAAAGAATATCAACCTTCTTGTATATGTGATCATGGGATTCCTCGCAGGTCTTGGCGGAGCACTTCAGGTATCTGTTTATGCTTCTGCAATGCCTGATATGCAGTACGGCGGTGAGATGGATGTTATCGCAGCCTGTGTTATCGGTGGTGTAAGCATGAGCGGTGGACGTGGAACAGTAGTTGGTGCGTTCCTTGGTTCCATTATCCTTGCAACGATCGCAAAAGCTCTTCCGCTTGTAGGTATCAGTTCCCTGTGGCAGAATATGATCAAGGGTGTTATCATCCTGGTAGTAGTTGTGATCAATGTTATCCTGCAGAGAATCGCAGACAAAAACGCATTAAAGGGAAGGGAGATGTAAATCATGGCTGGAAAATCTGGAAGAAGTATTAACAATGTGCCGGAAAATCCGATGAAACACATCATATTCAGTTGGGAAGGCATCCTGGTCGTTCTCTTTATCCTGGTAAATATTTTCTGCGCATCATTTTCTGAGTTTTATAATCTGAAGAGTGTCCTTCGTCAGATGCCGGTTTATCTTGCAGAGGTATTCATGATGTTCCCGATGGCGTACATCCTGGTATTAGGCGAAATTGATATTTCAGTAGGTGCGATCGTGTGTCTCTCCGCAACATTAAGCTGCATGGTCTGCAACACAAACGCTCCGTTTATTGTAGTAGCACTTACAGCACTGGTTGTTGGCGGCCTCTGCGGTGCGGTTAACGGATTTATCCTTACCCGCTTCAAAGAGCTTCCTCCAATGATCGTAACACTGGCAACACAGATCATCTTCCGTGGTATTGCTGAGGTAACACTTGGAGCCGGCGGAAGTATCGCGATCACAAACACAGACGGTTTCCGTGCTATCGGTGGAAAAGTAGGAAATGTTCCATACATTCTTTTCCTGGTACTGATCCTTGGTGTGATCTTCGCAATTTTCCTTGGAAAGAGCACATTCGGACGTCGTACCTATGCAATCGGAACAAACCGTGTGGCAGCTTATTATGCAGGCGTTCATGTAGAGAAGATCCGTTTCATCATCTACACAATTATGGGACTTATGTCCGGACTTTGTGCACTGTTCCTGGTATCATCTTCTTACGGTGCAAACACAACAACAGGTAACGGATTTGAGATGGATGCCATCGCAATGGCAGTATTCGGAGGTATCTCCTCCACAGGTGGTAAAGGTAATCTGGCCGGCGGTATCATTTCCGCATTCATCATCGTATGTTTACGAGTTGGTCTTGGACAGAAGAACGTAAATGCACAGGTAATCCTTCTCATCATCGGTGTACTTCTGGTAGCAGCAGTAGCTCTCCCGAATATCATCGGCGATGTGAAAAAAGCAGTAGCAATGAAGAAAAACTAAATATTACTTTTGAAACCCAATACGATTGTTAGCTGCCTCCAGTGGTGTAGCGGAGGCAGCAGCATATAAAAAAATTATATTTTTATAGGGAGGAACAACAATGAAAAAAAAGGTAATTAGCGCAATCCTTTGTGGAGCAATGGTTCTTGGTACAGTTTGCCCGGTTCTCGCAGCAGATGACAAATCCGAAGATACTAAGACAGAAGCAGCTGGAAATCCGCAGAAGGCAAAAAGATCGCTCTGGTTGGTAAAGCAGCCGGCAACGCATTCTTCGAGATCGCAGCTAAATCTTTCCAGGAGACAGTAGAGGCTGAAGGCGGCGAAGTTCAGGTCGTTTATCCTGAGACAGCTACAGCTGATGCACAGATCAAGGTTCTTGACAACCTGATTTCCCAGGACTTTGATGCAATCTGTATTTCCGCTAACGATGTTAACGCTCTTCAGGCTAAGCTTGAGGAAGCTATGGATGAGGGAATCAAAGTATCTTCCTTCGACTCCGCTCCGAACAAAGACAGCCGTGAGATTTTCGTAAACCAGGCTGGTACAAAAGAAGTTGCTCAGGCACTTATGGATGCAGTTCTTGATATTTCCGGTGGTGAGGGACAGTTCGCTATCCTTTCCGCTACATCTCAGTCCGCTAACCAGAATGCATGGATCGATGCAATGAAGACCATCATGGAAGGCGATGACAAATACAGCAAGCTTGAGCTTGTAGACGTTGTATACGGTGATGATGAGCCGCAGAAATCCACAGACCAGACAGCAGCTCTTCTTCAGAACTACAAAGATCTGAAAGTTATCTGCGCACCTACAACAGTTGGTATCGCAGCAGCAGCTAAATATCTTCAGGATAACGGATCTTCCTGCAAGCTGACAGGACTTGGACTTCCATCTGAGATGCAGGAGTACACAGGTGATGATGATTCTCATTCCTGCCCATACTTCTATCTGTGGGATATGCAGGGCCTTGGAAAACTCAGTGCTTACACAACAATCTCTCTGATCAACGGTGACATCACAGGTGCTAAAGATGACAAGTTCACAGCTGGTGACCTTGGTGACTACACAGTAACAGATGCTGATGACGGCGGTACAGAAGTTGTTCTTGGCGCACCTCTGAAATTCGATACAAGCAACATCGAGGAGATGGCTAAACTGTACTAATCAATCCTCAGATTGACTGTATAATCATATGATAAATCCTTTCAGAACAGGCGGAGTCTTCGGACTCCGCCTTGTTTCGTATATTTGGATTTCGTGTATAGAAGGTTTCCGAAAAAATCTCAGCCTTCTGATTCTGGTTGTACTCTTATGGCTGCAGTGTTAAAATGAGGACAGCAGAACAGAAAACCATGAACAGATGAAGGAGCAAAATACATGCAGCAGGCATTACTGGATCAGCTGAGAAAAATTACAGATGAAGAGAGGAGAATCCTGGACGGAGAGGCAGAGGTAGACAAAGATCTCTATACATCCGGCCGGGATTTTACTGTGGACAGTCGCAAGATGCTCAAGGAAGGCAGACTGATTGCAGTGCGTACTCACACCCGGTTCGTATATTTTCCGGCGCACAGGCATAATTTTGTGGAGGTGCTGTATGTGTGCGAGGGCTCCCTCACTAATATCATCGATGGAAAAAGGGTCGTAGTGAATAAAGGTGAGCTGCTTTTTCTCAATCAGCTTACGAAGCATGAGATCCTGAAAGCGGGTCAGAATGATATTGCAATCAATTTTATGGTGCTTCCGGAGTTTTTTGACGTAGCCTATTCCATGACAGGCAATGACAATATGCTGGCAGATTTTCTGGTGAATGTTCTCCGCCAGGATGAGGAGAGAGGAGAGTATCTGCACTTTAAAGTTGCAGAGGTGCTGCAGATCCAGAATCTTCTTGAAAACATCATCTATTCCCTTGTAAATGGTGAGGAGAACCGGGAACGGATCAATCAGACCACAATGGGCCTGATCTTTATGTATCTGGTGGAATCTGTGCAGTATGTAGAGATGAGACTTCCCAATCAGTATGAAAATATGATCTCCATGACAACGCTGGATTACATTGAGCAGAAATATCGGACTGCTACCTTGACTGAGCTGTGCAGCCGACTTCACCTGCCTATGCATGTTTTAAGCAAAATGATCAAGAAAACGACAGGGTTTAATTTCAAGGAGCTACTTCAGAGAAAGAGATTGAATAAAGCTGTAGAGCTGATGTGTGAAACAGATCTGCCTGTCAGCGATATCATTGCAGCCGTAGGCTATGAAATAACAGTTATTTTCATCGGGTGTTTAAGGAACATTATCACATGACACCGCGGGCATTTAGGGTAAAAAACAGTGAGAAAGAACAGGTGAGGCTGTAATAGCCTCACCTGTTTTAAATATCATGGAACTGTCCGATCTTGTTTTTGATCCGCTGCATTTCGTTATCCATATCGATCACAGCGCGGGCGCAGTTCAGCAGCTCATTGCTGACTTCCTCATAACCGTCCATTTCTTCGATATTCTGTTTGTAACGCAGCTGATGTTCCAGAGTAGCCCAGAAATCCATTCCATTGGTACGGATCTGGATTTCCGCACGCATGGGAGTTTTTCCCTTGGAGAAGAACACAGGAATCTCCACGATCATGTGATAGCTGCGGTAGCCGTTTGGTTTTGGATTTTTGATATAGTCCTTTACCTGAATGACGGTAATGTCATCCTGTTTGGTGATCAGGTCTGCAATGGTGTAGATATCATCGATAAAGGCACAGACAACACGGATGCCGGCCACATCATTCAGCTGATTCTGAATATTCTCCGCAGTAACTCATAGCCGAGTTTTTTGAGCTTTTTGTAAATACTTTCCGGTTTTTTGATCCTTGTCTTGATGAAGGAGATCGGGTTACGTTTATATTCCAGTGAGAATTCGTCGTTGAGGACTTCCAGTTTGGTGCGTACCTCACGGACAGTACAGCGGTACATCATCATCAGATCATTGAATCTTGCGGAATTTTTGATAAAAACCTGTGGATCAGGTGTGTCCAGCCAGGTGTTTTTGTTATTTTCAGCCATAGTATTTTTACGATAGGGCTCCTTTCTTTTGTGATTTTTATGACAAATCTACTAACATAATTATAGAACAAAATGATATTTTTTTCAACTTTTGTATTGACATATCAGAAAAGCTATGCTATTTTATATAAAAAATTTAATCAAGTAAACCATTAAACCGTTGAAGCGGAGATAAAGATATTCATGCGCGCACAGAGAGTCCGGGAGGGTGAGAGCCGGATTGAGAGGCAGTTTATCAAATGGACCGCTGAGGGCACAGGGAAAGGTGTTGTAGATACCGAGTATTCTGTGACGTGAAGGCATACGTCAGTTGCCGGGAATATGAAGGTATTCCGCCAAGTGCACGGATCGAACCGTGAATCAGGGTGGCACCGCGGGTGATTTTGAATTTGACGCTCGTCCCTGGCAGAACTGGATTCTGCCGGAGACGGGCGATTTTTGTATGTAAATTTTCCGTTATGTTCTGTTTCCTTCCGGCAGTTGAGATGATAAGAACTCAGGAGGGCCTGTATATGTATCCAACATTAGAACAACTTAAAACTATTGCACAGTCAGGCGAATACCGGCGCATCCCCGTATGCAGAGAACTGTATTCCGACCGCTACACACCGGTAGAAGTGATGCGGACCTTACGCACAGCCAGCAGACATTGTTATCTTCTGGAAAGTGCCAGCCAGACAGAGGTATGGGGACGGTATTCCTTCCTGGGATATGAACCGTCCATGGAAATTACCTGTACAGATGGAAAGCTTCAGATCCGAAAGATCCACGAGGACGGAACTGAAGAGAAAACCGTACAGCAGGTGAAGCATCCGGGAGATGCCATCCGAAAGATCCTGAAAGAATATAAAAGCCCGGTGTTGGAGGATATGCCTACTTTCACCGGCGGTCTGGTAGGATATTTTTCATACGACTACATCAAGTACAGCGAGCCGAAGCTGAATCTTACAGATGAGACAGAACAGGATTTCCGTGATATGGACCTGATGCTTTTTGACCAGGTAATTGCATTTGACCATTACAGACAAAAGGTGCTTCTCATTACAGGAGTGATGACAGATGATCTGGAAAACTCCTACCAGAAAGCGGAAGCGAAATTAAAAGAGATGGCAGATCTGATCCGCAATGGAAAGCAGGATGAATTTCCGTCACTGAAGCTGAAATCTTCCATTGACCCCCAGTTTCCGAAAGCAAAATATTGTGAGATGGTTGAGAAAGCGAAACATTACATCCACGAAGGAGATATTTTCCAGGTGGTGCTCTCCAATCCGATGAGAGCGAAAGCGGAGGGAAGTCTTTTTGATACATACCGTGTTCTCAGGGCTACCAATCCTTCACCGTATATGTTTTATTTTTCCAGTGATGATATTGAGATTGCAGGAGCTTCCCCGGAAACGCTTGCCAGGCTTGCAGGAACAGAATTAAGTACCTTCCCGCTTGCAGGAACAAGACCAAGAGGCAAGACAAAAGAAGAAGACCTGCACTGGAAAAGGACTCCTGGCTGATGAGAAGGAACGTGCGGAGCACAACATGCTGGTGGATCTTGGTCGAAATGATATCGGAAAGATCAGTAAGATCGGTACCGTGAACGTAGAAAAATATATGTGCATTGAGCGTTTTTCCCATGTTATGCATATCGGTTCCACAGTCACTGGTCAGATCCGGGACGATAAAGATGCTGTAGATGGAGTAGATGCCATTCTTCCGGCAGGAACACTTTCCGGAGCACCGAAATTCCGTGCCTGCCAGATCATCCAGGAACTGGAACAGAGCAAGCGAGGCATTTACGGCGGAGCTATCGGATATCTGGATTTTGCCGGAAACCTTGATACATGTATTGCCATCCGTCTGGTTTATAAAAAGAACGGTGAGATCTGCATCCGGTCAGGGGCCGGAATCGTGGCAGACAGTGTTCCGGAAAGTGAATTTCAGGAATGCTGCAATAAGGCAAGAGCCGTTGTACAGGCAATTGAAACTGCACAGGAGGGACTGGAATGATAGTACTGATCGATAATTATGATAGCTTTTCCTATAATGTTTACCAGCTGATCGGTTCTGTGGAGCCGGATATCAAGGTAGTAAGAAACGATGAAGTGACCATCAAAGAGCTGGAGGCCATGAAGCCGGAAGCACTGATCCTTTCCCCTGGTCCGGGAAGACCGGAGGATGCAGGAATCTGTATTGAATCCATAAAATATTTCAAAGACAAGCTGCCGGTCCTGGGTATCTGCCTTGGACATCAGTCCATCTGTGAAGCCTTTGGAGGGACAGTATCCTATGCAAAAGAGCTGATGCATGGAAAGCAGAAAGAAATACATAAAGTTGGAAAGAGCCGGATGTTTGAAGGACTTCCGGAAACTTTTCCGGCAGCCAGATATCACTCACTGGCAGCAATCCGGGATACCTTACCAGAAGAGCTCATTGTCACGGCAGAGTCTGAGGATGGCGAGGTCATGGCACTGGAACATAAAGAATATCCGATCTTCGGATTACAGTTCCATCCGGAATCAGTTATGACACCAGATGGAAAAACAATGATCGAGAACTTTATAAAAGTTGTCAGAGAAAGATAAGACAGAGAACGGCAATCCATAAAAGACAGAATCGTTACAGAACAGGAGGAAACAAAAATGATCAAAGAAGCAATCATTAAACTTTCAAAAAAAGAAAATCTTATATATGACGAAGCAGAAGCCGTAATGAATGAGATCATGGACGGTGCGGCAACACCGGTACAGATGGCATCCTACCTTACTGCACTTTCTCTGAAAGGAGAGACTATTGATGAAATCACTGCATCTGCAGCAGGTATGAGAGCACACTGTATCAAGCTTCTCCATGATATGGATGTTCTGGAGATCGTAGGAACCGGTGGTGACGGAGCAAACTCCTTTAACATTTCCACAACATCTTCTCTTGTGATCGCAGCAGGCGGCGTTCCGGTAGCAAAACACGGAAACCGTGCAGCATCCTCCAAGAGCGGCGCAGCGGATGTTCTGGAAGCACTTGGCGTAAAGATCACCATTCCGCCGGAAAAGAGTGCAGAGCTCCTGAAAAAGATCAATATCTGCTTCCTTTTCGCACAGAATTATCACATTGCGATGAAATATGTGGCACCGATTCGTAAAGAGCTTGGAATCCGTACTGTATTTAACATTCTCGGACCATTAAGCAACCCGGCTGGCGCAAATATGGAGCTGATGGGAGTCTTTGATCAGTCTCTGGTAGAGCCGCTTGCACAGGTTATGATGAAACTTGGCGTTAATCGCGGAATGGTAGTTTTCGGACAGGATAAGCTGGATGAGATTTCCATGAGTGCACCGACTTCTGTATGCGAGATCAAGGACGGATGGTTCCAGTCCTATGAGATCACACCGGAGCAGTTCGGCTACACACGCTGCAGCAAAGAAGAACTGGCAGGCGGCACACCGGCAGAGAACGCAGAGATTACAAAAGCTATTGTAAACGGAACTGAAAAAGGAGCGAAGCGTCAGGCTGTGTGCATGAACGCAGGTGCAGCACTTTATATCGCAGGAAAGGCGAAGACTATAGAAGATGGCGTGAAGATGGCTGAAAACCTGATCGACAGTGGTGCTGCTGCAGCTAAACTTGAGGAATTCATCAAATTAAGTAACGAGATTTAAAGATAATAGCGTCAGGAGAGAAACAAAGAATGAGTAAAAAAAACATTCTGGAAGAAATCGCAGAAAAAACAAGAGAACGTATCCGGAAGGAAAAGCTTCAGTTTCCCCTGGATCAGCTGAAAACCCTGGCAGAAAAAGCGCCACAGCAGCCGTCCTTTCTGGAAGCATTGAAAAAGCCGGGCATGTCCTACATCTGCGAGGTAAAAAAAGCGTCCCCATCAAAGGGCTGATAGCACCGGATTTTCCCTATCTTGAGATCGCAAAGGAATATGAAGTGTCAGGCGCAGCAGCAATTTCCTGCCTGACAGAGCCTTTTTATTTCATGGGAAGTGATACGTATCTCCGTGAGATCACAGAAACGGTGGATATCCCGGTACTCCGAAAGGATTTTACGGTGGATAAGTATATGATTTATCAGGCAAAAGCATTCGGCGCATCGGCAGTGCTTCTGATCTGCGCCATCTTAAATGATCAGGAACTCCTGGAATACAGGGAGCTGGCAGAAGCTCTGGGAATGGATGCACTGTTGGAAGCCCACGACGAGGAAGAAGTAGCAAGAGCATTAAAAGCAGGTGCAAAGATCGTCGGAGTCAATAACCGTGACCTGAAAACCTTTAATGTTGATATGAATAACAGCATCCGTCTGAGAAATCTGGCACCGGATAATGTAGTGTTCGTTTCAGAAAGCGGAATCAAAAACGCAGGAGATATCGCTATTCTGGAAAGAAACCGGGTAGGGGCAGTCCTGATCGGTGAGACCCTGATGCGAAGCGCGGATAAGAAAGCGGCACTGGAAAAGCTGAATGGCGGAGCACTTGTATAAAGGTCAAACGAAAGAATAGAGCAAATAAGTAACAGAGCTGACCAGCAGCAAACAGTAACGAAACAGGAAGGTGCAGGGTCAGACAGAAAGGGCAGGATTGGCTGAATATGAGAGAACAACAGTTGAAACATGGGAGCAGAACCAGAATCAAGATCTGCGGTCTCACCCGCCCGGAAGACATCCAGGCAGTGAACCAGGCCAAACCGGACTTCTGCGGATTCATTGTAGAATTTCCCAAAAGCCGGAGAAATGTCACAGTGGAGCAGCTTCGGAAGCTTCGTAAACAGCTGAATGAGAATATTTTGCCGGTAGGCGTATTCGTCAATGCACCGGTGGAGCTTCCCGCACAGCTTTTAAACGAAGGAATCATTGCACTGGCACAGCTTCACGGACAGGAAGACGAGAATTATATAAGACAGCTTAAGACCATGACAGACCAGCTTCTGATAAAGGCTTTTTCCATAAAAACAGAAGCAGATATAAAGAAAGCAATCCTTTCGGAAGCAGACTATATTCTTCTGGATCAGGGTGCAGGAGGAACAGGAGAAACTTTCGACTGGAGTCTGGTACCGGCGATCAAACGTCCCTGGTTTCTGGCCGGAGGTCTGGGTTGTGACAATCTGGAAACAGCCATACATCTGCTTCATCCCTGGGCAGTAGATCTAAGCAGCAGCGTGGAAATCGACGGTCACAAAGACCCGGATAAAATATTAAAAGCGGTACAGATCATGAGGAACATAAAGGAGGAAATATAACATGTCAAAAGGAAGATTCGGCATCCATGGCGGACAGTACATCCCGGAAACACTGATGAACGCCGTTCTGGAGCTTGAGGAAGCATACAACCACTACAAAAACGACCCGGAATTTAACCGTGAGCTCACAGAGCTTCTCAATGAATATGCAGGAAGACCATCCCGTCTTTACTATGCGGCGCATATGACAGAAGACCTTGGCGGAGCAAAGATCTATCTGAAAAGAGAAGACTTAAACCACACAGGAGCTCACAAGATCAATAACGTTCTGGGACAGGTACTTCTTGCAAAAAAATGGGCAAGACGCGTGTCATCGCAGAGACAGGAGCCGGCCAGCATGGTGTTGCAACCGCAACAGCAGCAGCTTTAATGGGTATGGAATGTGAGGTTTTCATGGGAAAAGAAGACACGGAACGTCAGGCCCTGAATGTTTACAAAATGCGTCTTCTCGGAGCAAAAGTCCATGCAGTTACAAGTGGAACTGCAACTTTAAAAGATGCCGTTTCCGAGACCATGCGTGAGTGGACAAACCGTATCGCAGATACCCATTACGTACTGGGTTCTGTTATGGGACCGCATCCGTTCCCGACCATTGTCCGTGATTTCCAGGCAGTAATCTCTAAGGAAATCAAGGAACAGATGCTGGAAAAAGAAGGCAGACTTCCGGATGTTGTACTTGCCTGCGTAGGTGGCGGTTCCAATGCTATCGGAACTTTCTACAATTTTATTGAGGATAAAGATGTCCGTCTTATTGGCTGTGAGGCAGCAGGACGTGGCGTGAATACAGCAGAGACGGCAGCAACCATCGCAACCGGCCGTCTTGGAATCTTTCACGCATGAAATCCTATTTCTGCCAGGATGAGTACGGACAGATTGCACCGGTATACTCCATCTCCGCAGGTCTTGATTACCCGGGTGTAGGTCCGGAGCATGCACACCTTTATGATATCGGAAGAGCAGAATACGTGCCTGTAACAGACGACGAGGCAGTGGATGCTTTTGAGTATCTTTCCAGAACAGAAGGAATCATCCCTGCGATCGAAAGTGCTCACGCAGTGGCCTATGCGAAAAAGATCGCACCGACACTTGGAAAGGACAAGATCATGGTAGTTACCATTTCGGGACGTGGAGATAAGGACTGTGCGGCGATCGCCGCTACAGAGGGAGGATATTCATGAATAAGAGAATTACAGAAGCATTTGCAAACGGAAAAGCATTTATTCCTTTTTTAACCTGCGGAGATCCGTCTCTGGAGATAACAGAACAGCTGGTTTATGCAATGGAGGAAGCCGGAGCAGATCTGATCGAGCTTGGAATCCCGTTCTCTGATCCCACAGCAGAAGGGCCTGTGATCCAGGAGGCCAATGTCCGCGCACTTGCAGGCGGCGTGACAACAGATAAAGTTTTTGCAATGGTAGAAAAAATCCGTAAAAACACAAAAATCCCAATGGTATTCATGACCTACGCAAACGTAGTATTTTCCTACGGAACAGAGCGTTTCATCAAGCGTGCAGCAGAAGTTGGAATGGACGGACTGATCCTTCCGGATGTTCCTTTTGAGGAAAAAGGAGAGTTCGACGTTGTGTGCAAACAGTACGGTCTTGACCTGATCTCCCTGATCGCACCGACCTCCCATGAGAGAATCGCCATGATCGCCAAAGAAGCAGAAGGCTTTGTTTACTGCGTATCTTCCCTTGGAGTAACAGGAATGCGTACCAGCATTACCACAGATATCGGAGCCATGGTGAAGCTGGTAAAAGCCCAGAAAGACATCCCATGTGCCGTAGGCTTCGGAATCTCAACTCCGGAGCAGGCAAAAAAATGGCAGACCAGTCCGATGGAGCTATTGTAGGATCTGCCATTGTGAAGCTTTGTGGTGCCTACGGCAAAGACTGCGTGCCGAAGGTGAAAGCTTATGTGAAAGAGATGAAGGACGCAATCAGATAAGTTTCCGGATGAAATCGGAACACAGATCACAAAGTGTAATAAAAATCTGCTTTATCCAAAAAAAGGGTAAAGCAGATTTTTCGTGCTGAGCAGATTTCGGAGAAATTACAGAAAATATCTACTTGACAGTCAGAGACAGGTGATAGATGATATAAAAAAAGGTGAGGAGGAAATTGGAGATGAATCAGGCAGCGCCATCCCTTCATATCTACCGCATAAACAACCGTACCATTTTCTCATAAATCTTCCTATACTTCTGATACCGCATAGGCAGATCAATCCAGGTCTTTTTATCTACAATACTCTTATAATGGGAGAAGGTTCGGAATCCGTCGATTCCGTGATAGGATCCCATACCGCTTTCACCGAAGCCGCCAAAGCCCATATTGCTGGTGGCAAGGTGAATCAGTACATCATTGATACAGCCACCACCGAAACCGCACCGGGAAGTTACTTCCCGGGCGGTTTTTTCATCGTCAGTGAAGATGTAGAGGGCCAGCGGATGTGCCATGGAATTGATCTTTGCCACAGCGCTTCCGAGAGAATCGTAGGTAAGAACCGGAAGAACCGGACCGAAGATTTCCTGCTGCATGACCGGATCATCGAAAGTCACACGATCCATGATTGTAGGCTCGATCTGAAGTGTTTCGCGGTTTGTTTTGCCACCACATATGAGCTTGGAGGAATCAATAAGTCCGGTAATGCGGTCGAAATGTTTTTCGTTGATGATCTTTCCGTAGTCGCGGTTCTTAAGAGGCTCTTTTCCATACTGGCGGCTGATCTGTCTGCGGAGCTCTGCAACCAGGGCATCTTTGATCTCCGGATCACAGTAGATATAGTCCGGTGCTACGCAGGTCTGGCCGCAGTTCAGGAACTTGCCGAATACGATACGTTTTGCTGCAAGGCGGAGATTAGCGGTTTTATCCACGATGCAGGGGCTTTTTCCACCGAGCTCCAGAGTGACTGGTGTGAGGTATTCGGAAGCCTTTCTCATGACCTCTTTACCTACAGACTGGCTTCCTGTAAAGAAGATGTAATCAAAATGCAGGCTGAGAAGATGAGTGTTTTCTGCACGTCCGCCTGTGACAGTGGCAACATATTTTTCATCAAAACATTCGTGGATCAGGAGACGGATCACTTCGCTTGTAGCCGGTGAATAGGCACTTGGTTTCAGAATGGCAGTGTTTCCGGCTGCGATGGCATCTACCAGAGGCTCGATTGTGAGAAGGAACGGATAGTTCCATGGACTCATGATAAGAACCACGCCATATGGGGATGGTTTGCGGAAACTGCGGGAGTGGAATTGTGCCAGAGGAGTGGGAACGGTCTGTTCTTTTGCATAGGAGCGGATGTTTTTCAGCATATGTGTGATTTCAGAAAGCACGAGACCGGTTTCGCACATGTAGCTCTCGAAATTGCTTTTTCCAAGATCTTTTTTCAGAGCAGCGTGAATCTGATGCTCGTGTTTTCGGATGGAGGCACGAAGACGTTTCAGGCGCTGATACGAAAATCAAGATTTAAAGTTGCGCCGGAGTAGAAGTACTGGCGTTGTTTATCTAAAAGCCGGGTGATCTGTTCTTTTTCCATGGAATTGTAGTCCTTTCTGAAAATCCTGTATCGAAATATCAAAAAAATCTGTTTATGCCAATGTCCGTTTTACAGAGATATGTTTCATAATATAAAACAAGGTTGAAATAATGGTGGTGCTGGCAATATTGCTGTAAATATTTAACAATTGCCTGCCGGAGGCATCAGTCTGTAATACAGTGTCTCAAGTTCACCGGCATCCATCAGCACAGGAACCGGGTACAGCGGATTGGCTTCTTTGTCTGCATAATGAGCAAGTTCCGGGATATCTGTTTCCTGGATCTCAGGGATGTGCTCACCGATACCGAAGCGTTTTTTCATATCTTTTACAGCATCAATAAACATCTGTGCAGCAGTTTTATCATCCTCGTGTTTGTCGCAGAGACCTGCAGTTACAGCCAGGTTGCGGAGCTTGTGAGTGATGGATTCTCCGTATGTTTCCAGCACCATAGGCAGGATCACTGCATTGGCAAGTCCGTGTGGAACATTATATTTTCCACCAAGGGAATGAGCAATTGCGTGGACATATCCAACGTAAGATTTGGTGAATGCGCAGCCTGCAAAATAGGAAGCGCGGAGCATATTTCGTCTTGCTTCAATATTATTGCCGTCTGTGTAGGCGGTATCCAGGTTTTCAAAGATCAGTCTGACAGCATCCAGGGCATTTTTTCTTGTGCCTGGCGTGGTGGAGTTTCCGATGTACGCTTCCACTGCATGGGTCAGGGCATCCATTCCGGTTGTAGCTGTGATAAACGGTGGAAGGCTTAAGGTAACCTTCGGGTCAAGGACTGCGTAGCGTGGGATCAGCGGAAAATCGTTGATGGCATATTTGTGCCGTGTCTGTGCATCTGTGATCACGGCTGCAAGTGTTGTTTCACTTCCGGTCCCGGCAGTTGTAGGAATAGCGATGAGAAGAGGAAGCTTTTTGTGGATTTTCAGGATTCCCTTCATCTGAGCAAGAGACTGATGCGGTTTGGCAATGCGGGCTGCTGTGGCTTTGGCACAGTCCATACTGGAACCGCCGCCAAAACCAATGATCGCCTGGCAGTCATTATCCAGATACATGTGAAGAGCTTCGTCTACATTGACAGTTGTCGGATTGGCAACGGTTTTGTCGTAGATATGATAAGAGATGCAGCTTCGCTTCAGCGTCTGTTCCAGACGCTCCGTAAGGCCAAGGCTTCGGATTCCTGCATCTGTGATGATAAGTACATTATTATAATCTCTTTTTTCCAGAACTTCCGGGATTCCTTTGACACTTCCGATGATCTTCGGATTGCGGTAAGGAAGCAGTGGAAGGGCGAATTTAAAGATGTTCTGAAAAATCCGGCAGTAAGCTTTTTTTAATGGATTCATAGCAGTTTTCATTCCTTTTAAAGTCAAATTATTTTATCCTAAATATTATATATAGCAGTTGGAAGGGGAAAAGTCAAGATTGCTGTTTGTGGAAGTGCATTGCGAGGCGTGTTGCTGAGAACGGAGTAACAGTAACGTCATAAAAAAGAAAACGGGAAAATATAATATTGTCATGGTTGCAAATATCCTTTACACTAAGAGAGTCAAACAGAATTATCATGTCAGGATTTTGTATATCCAGCGGAAGGTAAATGTCCGCTGGACAGATATTGATCACGGAGGAAATCATGCCAGAAACTGACACATCCGAAAAAAATCCTCTTCACGTATCTGAAGTGGATGATAACCTAAAAGAATTAAGTCCTCACGGTTCCTTTGAACTGCCGGTGGAAACCTATACGGGAAACTGCGAGATCTTTCATGCACTGTATGACCACTGGCACAGTGAGATGGAGATTATGTATATTGAAAAAGGCAGCGGTTTTGCCAGACTGAACAGGGAAAGCATTCGTCTGAAAAAAGGGGACATCCTGATCGTGAACTGTGGAGTTCTCCACAGTATGCGAACCGATCTTAAGAAGCCTCTTTATTATAAGAGCGTAGTTTTCAGCCTGGGCTTCCTTGCAGGTCAGCCGGGAGATATCTGCCAGGAATGTGTGGTATCACCATTAATAGAAAACAAGGCAGAATTCTGTCATCATATAGAAGAAGGAGATTCCGGCTATGAGAAGCTTCGGGAAATTTTTCAGGAGATCCATGACTGTCATACGGAGAAGAAGCCATATTTTTATGTGAAGCTGAAAATGCTGTTCTTTGATTTCTTTTATGAGATGCTGACAAAGCATTATATTATCCCGGTAAGTACAGAACAGAATAAAAGTCTTGCAGCAGTAAAGGAAGTGCTGGATCATATCAGCCTTCACTATCAGGAGAATCTTACCGTTTCAGAGCTTTCCGGACTTTCCAATTACAGTGAGTATTATTTTATGAAACTTTTCCGCCAGTATACGGGAAAAACCCTGGTGGAATACATCAATGACTTCCGTATGGAGAAGGCGAAGTACTTTCTGACACATTCCGATGCACCTGTGACGGAGATAGCCATGCAGGTGGGATTTAACAGTACAAGTTATTTTATAAAGAAGTTTCAGCAGTCCAATAAGGTTTCGCCGCATAAGTACAGAAAGAGTATGAGACAGATCTGAGAAAGCTCCAGCAGCAGTCGCACATGTCCCGGTTACATTTCTATGCAGAGCTACAGTAAAAATGGAAAAACAGTCTGACAAATATCTTACATATCATGACAGGATTGTTATATTTTTGAAAGGGGATGCGTGATATCCTAATATCATCAAAAACAAAGCAAACAACCTTGTAAAAACATATTTCATCCCATCAAGATCCATGAAAGGAGATCAAAAATGGAAACATTAAGCAAAGTATTTGAAGACAAATATAACAAAAATGTAAAAGATTGTACAAACGAGGAAATCTATCACGGACTTCTCTCCTGGACAAAAGAGCAGCTGAAGGGTCGCGGCTATCAGGACGGAAAAAAGAAAATTTATTATATTTCCGCAGAGTTTCTCATCGGTAAACTGCTCTCCAACAACCTGATCAATCTGGGCGTTTATGATGAAGTTGCAAAATATCTTAAAGAGAACGGTAAAGAGCTTTCCATGATCGAGGAGATCGAGCCGGAACCATCTCTTGGAAACGGCGGACTTGGCCGACTGGCAGCCTGCTTCCTGGATTCCATCGCAACCTTAGGTCTTCCGGGTGAAGGAATCGGCCTTAATTATCACCTTGGACTTTTCAAACAGGAGTTTAAAGATCATCTTCAGTTTGAGACACCGAACCCGTGGATTGAGCCGGAGAGCTGGCTTACAGATGCAGGAATTTCCTACTATGTACCGTTTAAGGGATTTATGCTGAAATCCACACTGTATGATATTGATGTTGCAGGTTATGAGAACAAAGCGATCAAGCTTCGTCTTTTTGATATTGATATTGCAGACGAGAGCATTGTGGGTGAGGGAATCTCCTTTGATAAGAAGGATCTGCTCCACAATCTGACACTGTTTCTGTATCCGGATGACAGCGATGACGCAGGAAGAAAGCTTCGTATTTATCAGCAGTATTTCATGGTTAGCAATGCAGCACAGCTGATCCTGGATGAGGCAACAGCAAAAGGCTGCAATCTTCATGACCTTGCTGATTACGCAGTGATTCAGATCAATGATACACATCCGAGTATGGTAATTCCGGAGCTGATCCGTCTTCTTACAGAGCGCGGAATCGAATTTGAGGAGGCTTGTGAGATCGTATCTCATGTATGTGCCTATACCAACCATACCATCCTTGCAGAGGCACTTGAGAAATGGCCGATCTCCTATCTTGAGGAGGTTGTTCCACATCTGATGCCGATCATCCGTAAACTGGATGAGCGCATCAAGCTAAATATCCGCAGGAGAATCTTGCCATCATTGACAAGAACGACCTGGTCCACATGGCACATATGGACATTCATTACGGATTTTCCATCAATGGTGTTGCATCCCTTCACACAGATATCCTGAAGGAGACAGAGCTTCATCAGTTCTATGAGATTTATCCGGATAATTTAATAACAAGACAAATGGAATCACCTTCCGCAGATGGCTTCTTCACTGCAACCATCCGCTGACAGAGTATATCACTTCCATGCTCGGTGACGGCTTCCGCAAAGATTCCTTCGAGCTTGACAAGCTCCTTGGATTCAAGGGCAATCAGGATGTTCTTGCAAATATCCTGAAGATCAAACAGGATGCTAAGAAAAGATGTGCCGAGTTCATCAAGGCAAACACAGGTGAGGAGATCAATACACACAGTGTTTATGATATCCAGATCAAACGTCTTCATGAGTACAAACGTCAGCAGCTGAATGCCCTGTATATCATTGATCGTTACCTGAAGATCAAAGCAGGTGAGAAACCGGAGCGTCCGGTAACCTTTATCTTTGGTGCAAAAGCAGCTCCTGCATATGTGATCGCCAAGGACATTATCCACCTGATTCTGTGCTTACAGGAGCTTATCAACAACGATCCGGAGGTTTCTCCGTACATGAAGGTCGTTATGGTGGAAAACTATAACGTAAGTGCAGCAGAGAAGCTGATCCCGGCCTGCGATATTTCCGAGCAGATTTCCCTTGCTTCCAAAGAGGCCAGCGGAACCGGAAACATGAAGTTCATGCTGAACGGTGCGGTAACACTTGGAACTATGGATGGAGCAAATGTGGAGATCAGCCAGCTGGTAGGCGAGGATAACATCTATATCTTCGGTGAGTCCAGTGAGCAGGTTATCAATCACTATGAGAAAGCAGATTACTGTGCAAAAGATTTCTACGACAAAGACGAGCGTATCCGCCACGCAGTAGATTTCATCATTGGAAATGAACTTCTTGCTATCGGAAGTGAGGAGCATTTAAGAAGACTGCATCACGAGATCGTAAGCAAAGACTGGTTCATGACTCTTCTTGACTTCGAGGATTATGCAAAGGTGAAAGATCAGGCACTGTGCGATTATGAGGACAGAACCGCATGGGCAGAGAAGATGCTTGTAAACATCGCAAAAGCAGGATACTTTTCTTCAGACAGAACTATCGAGGAGTACAACAGAGATATCTGGCATCTGACAGCGGAGAAATAAACCGGTTTAGGTAGATTGCTCCGGCGTGTATGTGAAATAGAAAATAAAAACACCGGCATTCATCGGAAATATGTACTGGGTCTGAGATGTCAGAGATGATCTGGCAGCCTGGACAGGACATGGTACAGATGAATGGCCGGTGTTTTTGTGTGAAATTGGTTACGAAAAATTGTTTACGGAATCAGGCAAGCGATACTTCAGTCTTTCCCATGCTTAAACGCCATCATCATTTCCTTGGTAAGGCTGATATTATCGCCCTCGTCCGGGATATCCTCGCGGTTGAACCAGGAGGCCATGGAGAGTTCGTTGTGGTCTACAGTGAGGGTGTCGTCGCCATCCAGGTCACAGTAGAAGCCGAACAGGAGAGTGCCGGAAAAAGACCATGGCTGGCTCTTGTAGTAGCGAAGATTTTTGACCTTTACGCCGATCTCTTCCATAACTTCACGGTGAACGGTCTCCTCGATGGTCTCGCCAATCTCGGCAAAACCTGCGATCATGGCGTAGCGGGTGTGATTTCGGCCCTCATATTTGGAAAGGATCAGCTTGTCGCCATTGGTAACGCCTACGATCACAGCAGGAGAAAGTACTGGATATTCACCGTTTCCACAGGCAGGGCAGATCATCTTGCGCTCATGTTTATCATGTACCATCGGTTTGCCGCAGCAACCGCAGAAACGGCGCTTGCTGTACCACTGAAAGAGCTGATATCCGGTGATTCCGGCAAAAGCCAGATACTGAGGCTCTGCTGTGCGAAGAACTCTTGTGATTTCAAACTGATAACCAGGAAGGAGACTGGTGTCAAGATCCGGGATCAGATAAAAATGCTCTTCGTCAATGGAGAAGAGATAGATATAATTCTCATATAGGTTTTCAACTTTTCCTTCCAGCTCTCCAAAGCTTGGAAGAGTCATAGTCTCGCCATCTTTTTTCATAAGGATCTTTCCTTCTTCATAGGCGAGGATGTGGCTTCCTTTATCCGGGGCCACAGGCTTGTATTCGTTGTGATAGGTATGTGGTGCGATATCCTGGATCATGATCGATAATTCCTTTCCGAATTTATTGTTTTACAACGTTTGCTGAGAAGTTTTGCCATATAAAATACAGCACGCTTTCTACAGTATAAGCTTACCTTAAGAAAAAGGCAACTGTCCTTTTGGTGACCAGTAATAACAAAAAAGTTGTATGAGTCAGAAAATCAGTGTAAGATAAATGTATTATATTGTGCAGAAGATGTTAAAGGTCTGAGAAGTTTTCTGTACAGAAGGAGAAGATCATGCCAACAACAGAAAAGCCGGGACTGACCCGGGATACCATTAAGTACATAGCAATTTTTACTATGCTTTTGAACCATATCGCCAATGTATTGTTACCGGAAAACACGATCCTGTGGGAAGTGTTTATAGATATCGGCTACTTCACAGCCATCACCATGTGCTATTTCCTTGTGGAAGGTTTTTACTATACACATTCCCGGAGAAAATATGGCGAGAGACTTCTGATCTTTGCAGGAATCTCCCAGGTTCCCTATATGATGGCATTTGATTTTTCACAGCTGAATATGATATTTACACTGTTTATCTGCTTCATGATCCTGGTGATCCAGGATAAGATGATGGTAAGTAAGTGGAGGATTCCGCTTACACTCATTCTGCTGGTTCTGTCCGTTTATTCGGACTGGGCGATTCTGGCACCTGTTTTTACAATCTGGTTCATGCAGCATGGGGAAACAGAAAGAAAATGGTTCAGGCTTATGGAATCGGAGCAGTGCTTTTTGCTGCGTTTAATTACGCGTCTTATGCCGAAACTTTGCCGGCTGCACAGGCATTGCTTCATGCACTGCTTTCAGCAATTGGAATCATAGTATCAGGAATTATCATTATCTGCTTCTATAATGGAAAAAAATCTGAAAAAGCACCGAAGTTTTCCAAGTGGTTTTTCTATATTTTCTATCCGGCACATCTGCTGATCTTAAGTTTGATCAAAATGTGGATCGTGTAAAAGATGCTGAAAAAATGTATCAGACAGATTGCTGAAAATAAAAAAGTATATCAGTAAAACATAGTAAGTCTGTAAGAAAATAAGAAAATTAAAGAAAAACTCTTGAAATCAAAAAAATTATCTGCTATGATAACTCCCATGACAAAGGCGTCTGGAAATTAAGTTTCCAGGCGCTTTTTGCGTTGCAGAAATAAATGAGGGAATCTAGGAGGAATGATTATGAATGCAGGAGATACTGGTTTTATGCTGATCTGTACGGCCTTTGTGTTCTTTATGACACCGGGGCTGGCATTTTTCTACGGAGGACTTGTCCGGAGAAAAAATGTTGTTAATACTATGATGGCCTGTGCTGCGATCATGGGTCTGTCTGTTGTGATGTGGACATTGTTTGGTTATTCACTTGCCTTTGGTGGAAACCACGGTGGGATTATCGGTGATTTCCGGTGGTTTGCCATGAACGGTGTCGGCTGGGAGCCGGGACCTTATGCAGATACCATTCCGCATCTGGTATTTGCAGCGTTCCAGATGATGTTTGCCATGATCACACCGGCACTGATCACCGGTGCTGTTGTTGGAAGAATGCGTTTTAAAGCACTGTTTCTTTTTGTTGCAATCTGGTCTGTGATCGTGTATTATCCTATGGCACATATGGTCTGGGGAGACGGCGGATTTCTGGCAGCTATCGGTTCAGTGGATTTTGCGGGAGGAAATGTAGTACATATCAGTTCCGGTATCAGTGCACTTGTACTGGCCATTTATCTTAAACAGAGACGTGGCTACGCAAAAGCAACCTACCGCACCCATAATATTCCATTTGTTTTCCTGGGTGCAGCCATGCTGTGGTTTGGCTGGTTTGGATTTAACGCAGGAAGTGCACTGAAGGCAGACGGACTTGCAGCACATGCCTTTATGACAAGCAGTATTTCTTCTGCCTGCGCATTGCTGACCTGGATGCTGATTGAGGTGATCCGTGAGGGAAAACCGACACTGGTTGGTGCATCCACAGGTCTTGTTATCGGACTGGTAGCCATTACACCGGGAGCTGGATTCGTGCCGGTATGGGCATCCTTTATCATTGGAATTCTGGTAAGCCCGATCTGCTATTTTACAGTGATCCTTCTGAAACAGAAGCTGAAGATCGACGATGCGTTGGATGCTTTTGGCTGCCATGGTATAGGTGGTATCTGGGGTGGAATCGCAACCGGACTTTTCGGAAAATCTTCGATCAATTCTGTTGCAAAATGGGACGGCCTTGTATTTGGAGATTACCGTCTGTTTCTGGCACAGGTTTTAAGTATTGTGATCACCATTGCTGTTGCCATTGTGGGAACACTGATCTGTATTGGAATCGTGCGTATTTTTACACCGCTTCGTGTAGATCCGAAGGAAGAACTGGTTGGTCTGGACGCATCCCAGCATGGAGAGAATGCATATCCGTCATTCAATGGATTTGACTGATAAGAGTCTATTTCCTGTTAATGTGAATGATGGTGTCAAAGAGGAGATTATAATATGTTGATTAAAATAGAAGCAATCGTAAGAGAAGAAAAAATGGAAGATGTCAAAGCAGCGTTAAATGACATCCAGGTAAACGGTTTTACAGTAACCCAGATCATGGGCTGCGGAACACAGCGTGGCTATACAGAATATGTCCGTGGTTCCAAGATCGATGTATTTCTGAAACCGAAGATCAAGTTTGAGATCGTAGTATCATCAGAAGACTGGGAGATTAAAGTCATTGATGCGATTCAGAAAGCAGCATTCACCGGTGATCCGGGCGATGGTAAGATATTCAGCTACGAGATCCGAAATGCTGTCCGAATCCGAACCGGTGAGACCGGATACGATGCACTGCAGTCGGAGTTCCTGTAAAATAATAAAGATGTAAAAAATCCTTCTGGAAAAACTGAGATATTCAGATTTTCAGAAGGATTTTTTGCAGATAATTAACAATAGTCTTACTTTGATTTGATGCAAACTTCTGCAGTTACATATAAGATAGAAAGGTACACAATAGATCAGTTAGAAAGTAAAATTAAAACATACGGAAAAACTATGTCAAAAAAGAAATCAAAGAAGATCAGAAAAGAGCAGGCTCAGGAGTTGAGTTCAGCAGAACCGGAACATCCTGAACTGGCGGCGGAAAAAACAGCAGCCATTGACAGCTGCATCAAAGATTCGGACTATTGCGATGGATTACTGGTCTGTGTTAGAATATGAGTTGTATTATAAAAAAGAGACAATGCGGAAATTGAAGCGGAATTAAAAAATATGCAGAAGAAATTGCAAATCTGGATCATAGAATGCTGGAACTACGAAATAAAATTGAAAAAATCTGAATAAACAGCGAATGTGAGATCAGAATGCCTGTTATAAAAAAGAAAACGGAGAATTCCTTAAAAAAGAAGTTCAGGAATTCTCCGTTTTGTTGTTTGAGTCATTTCAGTCGGGGCCCTGTTTATTATGGGTTATACTCTGCTCATCAGCTGCAAAGATGACATTTCTCACAGGCAGATGGTGTGGCTGCACAGCCGCCAAGAGCAGTCTCACGAAGCTCTGCAGGAAGCTTTTTTCCCACGGCGTACATGGTATCGATCATCTCATCCAGAGGGATAAACTGGGTGATACCGGCCAGTGACATTTCCGCTGCGATGAGAGCATTGGAAACTCCGGCTGCATTACGGTTCTGGCACGGATATTCCACCAGGCCTCCTACGGGATCACATACAAGTCCGAGCATGTTCATAAGAACTGTGGAAGCAGCGTAAGTGCATTGTAAGGGCGTACCGCCAAGAAGCTCTACAGCAGCGGAAGCAGCCATGGCAGAAGCAATTCCAACCTCAGCCTGGCATCCACCGACAGCACCGGCAACAGTGGCATTGCGCATGGCAAGATAGCCGATGGCACCTGCATTAAAAAGAGCCTGGCGGATTTTTTCATCGGAAAAGCCGTAGACCTCCTGAAGAGCAAGCATCAGTCCTGGAACGATCCCGGCACTGCCGGCAGTAGGAGAGGCAACGATAAGTCCCATGGAAGCGTTAGTCTCCAGAGTTGCCATAGCGTAGGTGATACCTTTTCCAAGGACATTTCCGCACAGACTTTTTCCCTGGTCATGAAATTCGCAGAGCCTTCGGGCTTCACCGCCGATCAGTCCCCCCATAGATATCACCGGATCTTTGATGGGGGAAAAAGCAGCGTCCTTCATGATCTCCAGAACACGGTTCATGCGCTGGTTCACGATTTCAGCAGTGGTTTCACCAAGCAGGATCTCACGCTGGCGCATTACTTCGGAAATCGGAAGATTTTTTTCCCGGCAGAGAGCAAGGAGTTCCTTTGCATTTTTGAAATCCATAAAACACATCCTCCTTTTTCCTACATCTGAACAACCATGACATCATGGATGTTGGCGTTCCGGTGAATGCTTTCTACGATATCTTCAGGGAGATGACCATCGGATTCTACGATCGTATACGCTGTAGTTCCCTTGGACTCTCGGAAAAGACGCATAAAAGCAATGTTAATGTTACGTTCACTTAAGCATCTGGTGATGTAGGCCACAACACCGGGGGTATCCTGATGGATCACGATGATCGCGCTGTACTCGCCTGTGAAATCCACTTTTACGTGGTTGATCTCAACAATGCGAACCTTGCCGCCACCCAGCGATTCACCGCGGACAGTCATTTCCTGTCCCTGGTCATTGACCATATGGATATCCACAGTGTTAGGATGTACATCCGTTTCTGATTCATTAGGAGTAAAGGAAAAGTCGATACCTCTGTCTCTTGCAATGTCAAAAGAATTCCGGATGCGCATATCATCAGTAGAAAAGCCCATGATTCCTCCAAGAAGGGCACGGTCAGTACCGTGTCCCTTGTACGTTCTGGCAAAAGATCCGTAGAGGGTGAACTCCACTTTTTTCAGGGGCGGCATGATCATTTTCTGAGCAAGGAAAGCAATGCGCGCAGCACCTGCGGTATGAGAACTGGAAGGGCCGATCATGTTCGGACCCATAACGTCAAATACACTGATAAAAGACATTTTACTTAAATCTCCTGTGGTGTTTTTACAATAAATTTCTTATAAATTGTGTCAACGATCACGCCGATAGCATTGTCACCGGATACATTGCAGGCTGTTCCAAAGGAATCCTGTGTGATATAAAGGGCAACCATGATCGCGCAGATTGCACCGTCCGGATCACCGGCTTCAGCTCCGAATACCATGTAAAGGAATGGAAGAGCAGTCATGATGGAACCGCCAGGAGCACCCGGGGAAGCAACCATGGCAACACCAAGAGTCATGATAAACGGAACAACAGTACCAAGACTGATCGGCAGCTGGTTCATAAGACAAACTGCAGTTGCACAGGCTGTGATGGTGATCATGGAACCTGCCATATGGATGTTTGCACAGAGCGGTACTACGAAGTTGCGGATCTGCTCGCACACGCCGTCATTCTTTGCACATTCCAGGTTGACCGGGATGGTAGCTGCGGAAGACTGTGTTCCCAGAGCAGTGGTGTATCCCGGAATCTGATTTTTGATCAGAGTGAAAGGATTTTTCTTGCTTACTGTACCTGCGACCAGGAACTGGATGGTAATGCAGATCAGGTGCATGATGATAACAACAAGGAATACCTTCCAGAGGATGCTTAAGATCGCAAAGGTTTTTCCGGAGATCGTCATATCTGTAAATGTTCCGCAGATATAAAGCGGAAGCAGCGGAATGATGATCGTATGAAGAACTTTGTCAATGATCCTGGAAAAGTCGCTCATTCCGTTATAAAGGCTGTTTCCCATTTCTTTTCCACGCATGGAAGAGAGGCAGAGTCCCATAACAAAGGCAAGGGCAACAGCAGAAAGAGTATCCATGACAGGCTCCAGTGTAATAGAGAAAAACGGTGTCAGGATGAGTCGGCAGTAGCTGCGATCTGATCCAGTGCACCTTCACTCATAAAGTGCGGGAACAGATTGGATGATACCAGGTAAGAAGCAGATCCCGCGATCAGAGTGGAACCATAGGCCAGAGCCACTGTGATCAGAAGAAGCTTACCTGCACCCTGTGAAAGATCTGCAATACCCATAGTTACATAGGCAAGGATCATCAGAGGGATCACGAATTTCAAAAATGTGCTGAAAAATCCGGAAAGGGTTACAACAAAGCGACAGAAGCCTTCCGGAAGAAACTGGCCGAACAGGATACCTACGATAATGGCAATGATCAGCTTCGGCACAAGCCCGATCTTGATTTTTTTCTTTTCCATTTGGATTCTTTCCTCCTGAGTATGAAAGTATGCAGTTACTATTTAATACAGGATATTGCCAGTGAATAGTAACATTGTGTGTCGCTGTCACACGGACAGCAAAAATTAGTAAAGTTGCACAAAAGTACGATTGACGTCTTCGTGATTATATTGTAACATTGATATAATAATAAGGCAAATTCATAGATTTCATTATCATGTTGAAATAATTTCATAGAAAAAAGGTGAAAAATCATGGAAATCCGTCAGCTAGAGACATTCGTACATGTAGCACAGCTTCAGAGCTTTTCCAGGGCAGCAGAAGTCCTCGGATACTCTCAGTCAGCCATCACTGTCCAGATCCGTCTTCTTGAAAATGAACTGGAAACCCGTCTTTTTGACAGAACCGGCAAGCGTGTTGTGCTTACTTCTTCAGGAAAAGAATTCCTGGATCATGCCAACCGGATCTTATATGACATAAACAGAGCGCGAAAATCAATGAACGACGATACGGAATTGAAGAACCCGCTGCATATCGGAACCATTGAGTCACTGTGTACAGCCAAGCTTCCCTCTGTTCTTACCAAATATCGAAGACTTCATCCGAAAGTTAGTCTTCAGGTAACGATTGATACGCCAGAACAGCTGATCAGGATGATGGAGCATAATGGACTGGATCTTATTTACATATTGGACACTCCAAGATGGGATCAGAACTGGATCAAAGTAATGGAGAAGGCAGAGCCCGTGGTGTTCGTGGCATCTGCAGATTCGGACTTTGCAGGAAAAACTCTGAAACTTAACGATATCCTGGAGGAGCCTTTTTTCTCACAGAGAGGAATGCCAATTACCGGCAGGCCCTGGATCAGCAGCTGGCACTTAAGAAGCAGGCCCTGTCACCGGTGCTGGAGATCAGCGACACTGCCTTTATCATCCGTATGCTGGAAAAAAATCACGGACTTTCCTTCCTTCCCTATCTGGCTGTGGAGCGGGATATCAGGAAAGGACGTATCGCTCTTCTTCATGTGGAAGATGTGGAGATATCCATGTACCGGCAGATCTTTTACCATAAGAATAAGTTTAAGACAAGAGAGATGGAAGAATTTATCAGACTTGCGGCAGAGTGATCTGCCGCATTTTCTGTACGGTTTCACGGGTGAGGTATATGACATGGGGAGTGAACAGTAAGTTATTGTTCACTGGCAATATTCCGCGAGGTGTTTTTGGTGAGCGAAGGTCACAGAAATTCCAGTGTTGTATCTTGTAAAGCAGATAAAAATGTGGCACTATAGATGGTATAAAAAATCAGAGGAGCGATCAACATGGATTTTACAGAAGAAGCGAAGACACTGGGTTTTTCCGATGCAGCGGTGATGGATACAGATAATCTGGTTTTTATGCCGGAGTACCGTGTCTTCTGTGAGGAGAATGCCTGCGGTAATTATGACAAGAACCCTGCATGTCCGCCGGAGAGCGGAACTGTGGAAGAGATGAAGCACGTGCCCTTAAATATGAAAAAACACTGGTGCTTCAGACCACCCAGGACAGCCTTATGGATTATAAGAAGGCGAAGCTTTTTCACAACAAACTTACCGAAAAGCTTTCAGAAAAAATGAAAGAAGCAGGAAAAACAGACATTCTTATCATGAGTGCAGGTCCGTACAAACATAATTCCTGTATGTCTGCCTATTGCGTAAATGCCCAGAAAATGGCAGATGCGGTAAACATGCTTTGTTGGACAGATGACGGAAAGATCCGATATTTTTCCCAGATCCTTTTCCATGAATAAAAGATTTTCCGAGTAAATTACTACAGTGTGTCTTTTTGCGCACTTTTTCCACTAAAGAACTGGACATAATAAACAAATTAGAGTAAAATTTATGTTATATGTACGTGCATAACGCATAAAAATGCTGGCTGTGAAATAAACAGTAACGATAAAAGTCCGGGGGGGGATCGGAAAAAGGAAGAAAAAGATCCGGATTGAAAAAGTAAGCACCTGGAGCACGGTGATTGCTTTTTTTCTCACATTTGTATTTCTGGGAATTGCTGTGTGGAGCTGGGGGGAATTCAATACCATCAAGACAGCGACAGAACAGTATATTACCTGCGAGGATGCGACCAAACTGATGCATGAGGGGTCTGATTATCTGACGGACCAGGTACGGCTGTATACCATGACAGGTGAGAAGCAGTACATGGATAATTATTTTAAAGAGAAGGAAACCGGTAAAAAAAGAGAAGCTTCCCTGGAGTCCATAAAAAAAGAATTTGGCGAGATAGTAAAGCCTCTTCTCAGCTACAACCAGAGTATTAAGAATGGTGAAATTTTTCCTGTGATCGGTGCAGCGGAATTACAGAATCTGGCAGAAACCTATAACACCATGTACAGGGATATTCAGGAGACGCAGAAACTGATCCGGCATGAAGCTGAGAATGATGCTCTGACAGAACTTCTGAACAGAAGATATTTTGACAAGATCCTCAGGATATATGATGAAGGCAAGAGCTCTTTTGCCCTTCTTCTGAACCCGGAGGACGATCTTCCACCGGTTTCCCTGAGTGTGGGAGCAGCATTTGCAGACAGAGAGAATCCGGGAGAAAGTATTTTCAAAGATGCGGACAAGGCTCTCTATTATGTGAAAGAGCATGGACGGAACGGCTGCAGTTTTTACTGATAACAGGCGGGGAGAAAGGTATGGGAGAGAATGAGTTTATTAGACGGATGTGACATGGAGGAGCTTCTGAGAGAGTCCAGACTGGGATTCTGGAAGATCGAATTTGAAGAGAAAGAGGGGGTGACTCCATGTTTTTATGCGGATTCTGTTACAGATGAACTGATGGGGATTTCAGCAGATATGACTCCGGAGGAGCGTTTTCTGTTCCACAGAGCACATATTCATCAGGATGATATGGAAATGTTCCTGGAATATTCTGATAAACTTTCAGAGGAGCGTACAGAGATCGTTTACCGTTATATTCATCCGATAAGTGGCGAAATGTATGTCCGCTGCAGCGGAAAAAGAGATTTTGTGGAAAAAGACAGAGTCTGTATTATAGGATTCCATCAGGATATTTCCCGGACTGTCCGGATGGAAAAAGAAAAGATGGCAGAGAAACGGCTGGCAGAACAGAATTATACGCTGCGTAAGGAACATCTTCTTCAGAGAGATTACTATAAAGATCTTCTGGACGTGCAGAACTGTGGACTGATGGCATATACCTTTCCGGGACATAGGCTGATACATATGAATGCAGAGGCACTGAGGATCTATGGATATACAGATATTGCAGAAGTACAGTCCAAACTGGGGCCGATCATAAGGGGAGTATATTATCCGGATTCCGGCACTATTGACAAGCTGAAAGCACTTCGGAATGTAGATGATAATGTGGAATATGAATGCATTATCAATAAAGATACAGAGAAGGAATGTCATTCAATGGCAAAAACCCAGATCTTTACAACACCGGACGGTGAACGGGCTATTGTTACCACATTTCTGGATGTATCCAGAATGGTCATGCTGAAAGATGCACTGAAACAGGCAGAAGAGGGAAACCGTGCAAAAACGGCTTTTCTTTTTAATATGTCTCATGATCTCAGAACACCTATGAATGCCATTATTGGTTTTTCAGAGCTGATGAAACGCCACTGGGATAACAGAGAACTGGCGGAGAATTATCTCTATAAGCTGAAAGAGTCCAGTAACTATCTTCTTGAGATCATCAACAATGTTCTGGAGACAGCGAGAATCGAGAGCGGAAAGGAATCGCTGCAGGAATCTGACTGCAATATCAGAAGCCTTTATGAAGATCTTAAGATCATCACAGAAGGCACCCTGGAGAAAAAACATCTGAAATTCGAAAAAAATCTGAGGATCACTCATGAGAATGTAATCGGTGACCCCCTGAAACTGAAAGAGATATTTGTAAACATATTGGGGAATGCAGTGAAGTATACTCCGGAATATGGAAAAGTTGTGATGACCATTACAGAGATCGAGCCGGAAAAAGAGGGCTGTGCAACATTTCGAACAGTGATTGGAGATTCAGGCATCGGTATGAAACAGGAATATCTGGAACATATTTTTGAACCCTTTTCCAGAGAAAAAACATCTTCGGAATCCGGTGTCATCGGAACCGGGCTTGGTCTTTCCATTGTAAAATCTCTTGTGGAAATGATGAATGGAAGGATTTCTGTTGAAAGCGAAGAAGGCAAAGGAACAAGATTTACAGTTGTTCTTTCACATCCTGTAGCCCCAATTAAGGAACAGGAAGAAGAAAAAATGCAAAATACAGAAGTTACCTGTGCAGAAGAGCTGAAAGGAAAAAGAATCCTGGTGGCAGAAGACAATGCACTGAATGCAGAGATCATTCTGACCATTCTGAAAGATTACGGCATAGAGGCAGAGCTTGCCGGTGATGGAGATATTGTCATAGATATGCTGAAGAGAAATCAGGCAGATTATTATGATATGATCCTTATGGATATCCAGATGCCACATATGGATGGATATGAGGCAACGAAGGTAATCCGCAGACTTGAAGACAGGAGGGCAGAGATTCCCATTGTGGCCATGACAGCCAATGCTTTTGAGGAAGACCGTAAAGCTGCATTTGCGGCAGGAATGAACGGTCACGTTGCGAAACCGATTGAGATATCCCGGCTTCTGGAAACTATGGCAGAACTTCTGAACTGAAAAAACTTTCAAATAAAAAGCACGCGTATATACACGCGTGCTTTTTTGCACTCTAAAGGCGAAAATTGTAAATAATATACAAAGGAATATACGGTGAATTAGATAAAATGCGAAAAAGCGGAAAAACAGAAAAATAACATTGCATAATTAAAATGCGTGTGATATTATACACAAAACAAGATAAACACGCAATAAGCACGCATGCACAACAAAATGCACGCGATTTTGCTGTTCGAAGGAGGGTATTATGACTGGAAAGTTGAAGAGACAGCGTTTGCTTACTATGATTTTCGGGGCTTTTGCAATCTTTTTTACAGGCTATCCTCATGTATGGTCTATTTACCAGCTATGTGATGGAGCAGGCAGGCTGGAGCCAGGGACAGGCATCCATGTGCTTTTATCTGGCACTGAGCACCTTTGTATTCGGAAATATCGTAGGCGGAAGGATGCAGAACCGCTTTAAGGAAAAGACGATTGTATGGATCGGAGGCGGGATCTTTGCGGCAGGAATCCTGGCATCCGCATTTCTGATCGTTCCCATAACGCTTCCTATGTATCTCTCCTATGGAGTGATGCAGGGATTTGGACAGGGAATGATCTACACGGTAATCCTGGCAACCGTGCAGAGATGGTTCCCGGACCGTACCGGATTTGCTTCCGGCGTTGTGGTAACTGCCAACGGACTTTGTGGATTTTTCCTGGCGCCGCTGAGCAGAAAACTGCTGGAGACAGCCGGTGTACAGAAAACACTTCTTATTATTGGAACTGCCATTACAGTTTCCTGGATACTATGCGGAATTTTCTTCCAGGCGCCGGCAAAAAATCTGATGAATGCACAGGCTTCCGCTGGAAAGAAAGCAGCTGAACCGGAAATAAAACAGTACACATCTGCAGAAATGGTGCGTACAAAGAATTTTTATCTTCTCCTTGCTACTATGTTTTTTGGATTGACCTCGTATTTTATGGTTTCACCGGTATCTCAGACCTATCAGATCGACCTTGGAATTCCGTCTGCAATGGCAGTCAGTGCAGTGATGCTTGGTTCTATTGTAAACGCTGGCGCCAGACTGGTGCTTCCAACACTGGCAGATAAAGCAGGCAGGATCGTCTGCATCAAAGGAGTGCTGATCGTGGCAGTGATCGCTATGGGAGTTCTCGCTGTATCAAGCTCCCTGGCAGTAACGGTTGCCATTGTTCTGATGTACGGCTGCTACGGAGGAATCATGGGAAGCTTCCGTCTCTGACAAGCTCTATTTTCGGAATGAAGCACACCGGAGAAAATTACGGATTCGTCATGTTCGGCATCGTATTTGCAACCTTTGGCGCACCGGCGATCTCCGGTCTGGTGAGCAGCAAAGGCTATGAGATGAACGTGGTATTTGGAATCGGAGCTGTTTTTGCAGTGATCGCATTTGTATGCCTGACTCTGCTTGGACGGAATCTTGTGCAGGAAAGAAAAAAGACGGACATATCTGAGAAAGAAAAATGTGAGCCGTCTCTGGAAAACTGAATATTTTTAGTGCTGAAAGCTCCGGAATTGTGAGTTGCAGGGATCAGATATTTCTGCTAGGATAACTGAAGGATGAGAAAATCAGGTATTGTTTTTGCCTGTTTATGGAAGAGAGTGCGTGAAATACTGCAATAATAAGGAGTTGATGCATATGATCACCTGCCAGGATATATTGGAGTTGCATCTGGACGGAGTGGAGCTGATCGCTGGGGAAAAAGGTCTCACAAGACCTGTCACATGGACCTATATGGTGCAGACCCGGCCTTTTGAGGAACATATGAACCAGGGAAATTTTGCCTGTGTGTGGTAGACTATGTCCGGTTTGACCTGGAAGAAGCACAGAAAGCCATGGAAGAACTGTATAGGCTTGGAATTTCCGGCTTTGGGGTTTCAATCACCGATGACAAAGAACCCGTTCCGAAGGAGATGATCGACAAAGCCAATGCGCTTCAGCTCCCGCTGTTTTACATCCGGTGGAAGGGAGCTTCTTTTGTGGATATTGCCCAGAGTGTGGGAAAGATCATCCTGGAATATGAAATGCAGAACAGGCGGATGGGAGATTATCTTTACAATCTTCTGTTTGGCTACGATATTAATGACCGCTATATCGAAAAAATCTCCCAGCAGTTCGGGATCAACTTTACCACACCCTGCAGAGTAGGGATCATTGTGGCTGACCGGAAGTACGGCATCAATCTGGAGCAGGATGAGCATATCTACGAGTATTATGCCAATTATCTGAACCAGGAAGTCATGGCAATGGAGGGAACTCCCATGTTCCTCCGGTTTCTCAACAAATTTGTCCTTCTTTTTGAGGCAAAAAAAGACAAAAGCATTGAACATGAGCTGGAGAAGGTTCTGCAGAAAATCGATGCCAGTCCGCAGTTTCACGGAACCATCCGAAGCACCTGTATCCTGGGCGGCATCTACACCAATCCTGCAGATTTCGGTACCAGCTATCAGGAGGCAAAACGTCTGATCCCCAAAAAGACATGCTTCCAAATCCCAAGCATAAGAAAGTCTTAAGCGCAACTGCCATGGGGATTTATCAGTATCTGTTCAATAACGACAACCATGATGAGATCCTGAATTACTGCAATGAACGGCTGGGAAAGCTGGAGGAATACGATCATGCCAACGGAACGTTTCTTCTGGATACCCTGCTTGCCTATTATATGAACGGGTTCAGTGTCGGAAAAACGGCGAAGGAGCTTTTTATCCACAGAAATTCCCTGCAGTACCGGCTGAATAAGATCCAGGAGCTGATAGATTTTGAGCTGGATGACTATATGGAATATCTGGATATGGTAAACTGTATCCTGATCAAACAGCTGATGTTTTCCTGAATATCAGGTTCCTACAAACACAACACTGTGCAAAATAAACAGTTAATTTGTGCAAAATGAAAGTTGACGAAAAGCTTCTCCTGAGTATAATGAAGTCTATCAAACAACAAAGGCGTTGAAGGAAATAAAAAATTTCTTTCAGCGCCCTTTTTGTTTACAGGCGAAAACGTTCAGGTCGACCAGTTAAATATGTTTTGTGCCAGCTATGTAGAAGAGGAGGAAACGAATATGAAAAAAAATCTTTTAGGCAAAATGGTGATCACAGGTATTATTTCCGCAGCAATGTTAGCATCTACAGCAGCTTCCACATGGGCAGCAGACAAATCAGATAAGGATGTGTTAAGGGTTGGTATGGAATGTGCATATGCACCGTTCAACTGGACCCAGGATACAGATACAACCCCGGACGGAAGCAAGGCAGAACCTATTTACGGCAGTGATTATTACGCATATGGCTACGATGTGGCAGTAGCTCAGAAGCTTGCAGAGCAGCTTGGAATGAAGCTGGAGATCCACAAGGTTGAGTGGTCCTCCATCGGAATCTCCATGGATGCCGGTGATTATGACTGTATCATCGCAGGTATGGGAAAAACGGAAGAAAGAGAAAAATCATATGCTTTTACAGAACCATATTATTACAGAGATAACTGTATCGTAGTAAAGGCAGGCGGCAAATATGACGATGTCAAAGGTCTTTCCGATCTTGCAGGAACAGGCTGCAAGGTTACCACACAGCTTGGAACCGGTTGGGTACCGCTTCTGGATCAGATCGACGGTGCAGAGCAGTCCGGAAACTATGAGACAACCTCCGAGTGCTTTATGGCAATCTCCAACGGAGTTGCAGATGTCTGCGTTGTAGATGTTCCTACAGCAGAATCAGCAGCACTGACAAACAAGGATCTGAAGATCATCAACCTGGATGAGAAGGATACCTTTAAAAATGATGATGAAATGGTCAATGTCTGCATTGCAACAAGAAAAGATGACACAGAGCTGAGAGACAAACTGCAGGGTGCCATGGATGACATCGGCTGGAACGATAAAGAGAAAATGGATGAGTTGATGGATACTGTTCTGACACAGCAGCCGGCAGCGAATTAGTCCAAGTGAGGTGGAGATATGTTAGGCTTTTCAATTACAGATCCGTTCAATTCCCTGGAATGGATGATCTTTCTGGCAAAAAAATATTCCGGTATGTTTCTGGAAGGAACCTGGCTGACTCTCTATATAGCTGTATCAGGAACCATTCTTGGTTTCCTGCTGGGCTATATCATCGGTATCATCCAGGATATCCGTATCAATGAAGGCGACAGCATTCTGAAAAAAGGAATTTTTAAAATTTTAAAGGCAATCTGCAGGATCTATGTGGAGGTTTTCAGAGACACGCCTATGATCGTTCAGGCGATGGTCCTGTATTATGGTATCCGTCAGGCAAATGTGAATATTACACCATTGTTTGCAGGTGTTATGGTAACGGTACTGAACACCGGAGCCTACATGGCAGAAACTGTCAGAGCCGGCATCGGTTCCATTGATATGGGGCAGAGGGAAGGCGCCTGGGCCATGGGAATGTCACCTATGAAGACCATGATCTATGTAGTACTTCCGCAGGCCTTCAAAAATATCATCCCTGAGATGGCAAATACATTTCTTACAAATCTGAAAATGACTTCCGTTCTGAATGTTATCGCAGTTCAGGAGCTGTTTATGGCAGCAAAGACTGTAGGCGGAAATTATTATAAATATTTTGAATCTTATCTTGTTATTGCAGTGATCTATTTTGTACTCTGTTTTGTATTCAACCGTCTGTTTACATTCCTTGAAAAGAAGATGAAGAAAACAGAGAACTACGCATTGGCAGTGGAATATATGGAAAATCCGTAAGGAGGGAAAAATAATGGGTGATGCAATCATATCCGTTGAGGAATTAAGTAAAGCATTCGGGCAGCATGAGGTACTGCGAAAAATTGATTTCAATGTGGAGCCGGGCGAGATCATCTGTATCGTTGGTTCCTCTGGTTCCGGAAAATCCACTCTGCTTCGTTGCATCAATAAGCTGGAAACCCAGACCAGCGGAAAGATCCGCTATCATGGAAAAGAGATCGGAGCAGTGCAGAAGGAGATCAATGATTATAGGTCAAAGGTCGGCATGGTATTTCAGTCCTTTAATCTCTTTAACAACATGACTGTTCTTCAGAACTGTATGCTCTGTACAAGAAAAGTCCTTCATCTTTCAAAGGAAGAAGCCTTTGACAGGGCGATCACACATCTGAAGCAGGTAGGAATGGCACCGTTTATCAATGCAAATCCAACACAGCTTTCCGGTGGACAGAAGCAGAGGGTTGCCATTGCAAGATCGCTTTGCATGAATCCTGAGGTCCTGCTTTTTGATGAACCTACATCAGCACTGGACCCGGAGATGGTAGGAGAGGTTTTAAATGTTATGAAGGAGCTGGCGACCACAGGCCTTACTATGATCATTGTGACTCATGAGATGGCATTTGCCAGAGATGTTTCCACCAGGACGATTTTTATGGATCAGGGTTACATTGTGGAGGATGCGCCTCCGGCGGAGCTGTTTAAAAATCCTAAAAATGCCCGTACCAGAGAATTTTTGAGCCGTTATCTGGCAGGATAGGAAGGAGTATAAAATGGAAAATTTTATTGTAACCTTTGCCAGAGGTTTTGGAACCGGCGGAAAGGAAATCGCCTCCATGCTGGCAAAAGACCTTGGGATCCACTGTTATGAAAACCGTATCCTGACACTGGCAAGCCAGATGAGCGGACTGGATGAAAAGCTTTTCCTGGATATCAATGAGCGTATCCGCAATAACGGAGGATTTACAGGATTCCTTAAAGGGCTGCCAGATCCAGGCAGTACATTGCAAGAAATGAGAAATTTGTTTCCGATGACCGGTTGTTTGAGTATCAGTCACAGATCATCAGAAACCTGGCGGATCAGGAATCCTGCGTGATCGTCGGAAAATGCGCGGATTATGTCTTAAAGGACAGAAAAAATGTGGTAAGTATCTATATCGAAGCGCCGCGTGCCTTTTGTCTGGAGCGGACCATGCAGAGGATGAAGGTATCCGCAGATGTGGCAGCAGCCACCATTGAGAACACAGATAAGTACAGGGCGGACTATTATAAATATTATACAAAAGGAAATTACTGGACTAATCCCGTCAATTACGATATGACGTTGAACAGTGAAAAAGTCGGAATTGCAGGATGCGTAAAGATGATTGAAGAATATCTGGTGATGAAGGGTCTGATCACGCGGGAACAGATCTTATCAGAACAGATCACAAAAGGGGAGGAAAAGAAATGAAGCTGGAAGAAACAGGACTGACATTTGAGGATATCAAGGAAAAAGTAAACAAATACATGATCGAGACCTATGAGAGAATGGATTTTCTGGCAGAAAGTGCAAAAGACCAGTATATCTACAATGAGAAGGGCGAAAAATATCTGGATTTTTATGCAGGTATCGCAGTAAACTCCGCAGGAAGCTGCAATGAGAAGGTAGTAAAAGCGGTTGTAGACCAGGCACAGACACTGATGCATACCTTCAACTATCCGTATACCATTCCTCAGGCTCTTCTTGCTGAAAAGGTCTGCACAACCATCGGAATGGATAAGATCTTTTTCCAGAACTCCGGTACAGAGGCAAATGAGGCTATGATCAAAATGGCAAGAAAACACGGAATCGAAAAATATGGTCCGAACCGTTATCATATCGTAACTGCAAAAATGGGATTCCATGGAAGAACCTTTGGTGCCATGTCCGCCACCGGACAGCCGGGAAACGGATGCCAGGTTGGCTTCGGTCCTATGACCTACGGATTTTCCTACGCACCGTACAATGATCTTGAGGCTTTCAAGGATGCCTGCACGGAAAATACCATTGCTATCATGATAGAGCCTGTACAGGGCGAGGGCGGTGTCCATCCGGCAACCATGGAATTTATGAAGGGACTCCGGGAATTCTGTGATGAGAACGATATGCTCCTTCTTATTGATGAGGTCCAGACAGGCTGGTGCAGAACCGGTAAAGTGATGAGCTATATGCATTACGGGATCAAACCGGATATCGTGTCCATGGCAAAGGCACTTGGAGGAGGTATGCCGATCGGCGCGATCTGTGCTACAGAGGAAGTGGCAAAAACGTTCACACCTGGTTCTCACGGAACAACTTTCGGCGGACATCCGGTTTCCTGTGCTGCGGCATTGGCCGAGGTTGGTGAACTTCTCGACAGAGATCTGGCAGGCAATGCGGAAAAAATGGGCGCCTATTTTATGGAAAAGCTTGCAAAGATCCCTCATCTAAAAGAGGTTCGTGGACAGGGTCTCCTAGTAGGTGTGGAGTTTGATGATACTATTTTCGGTGTGGATGTAAAGCATGGCTGTCTGGACAGACATCTCCTGATCACTGCCATCGGAGAACATACCATCCGTATGGTGCCGCCGCTGATTATTACAGAGGAAGACTGCAATCAGGCGGCAGCCATCATTGAAGAGACAGTAAAAGAACTTTCAGAATAAGCGGAGAGACGGACAGCATGAAAAGATTTACATTTTCTGTACCGCAGAATATTCTTTTTGGTGAAGGTGTATTAAAGGAGCTTCCCGGGGTAGCCGGGAAGCTTGGCGGAAAACATGGCTTTATCATTTCAGGCCCCACACTGAACAGACTTGGCGTAGTGGGGCAGTGTGAAGAAATCCTTACACAGGCAGGTATTGCAGTCAACACCTTCTGTGATACAGAAGGAAATCCATCGGTGGAGACTGTGGAACGTGCAGCGGAAGCGTTCTGGGAAAGCGGAGCGGACTTTATTGTTGCTCTTGGTGGCGGTTCTCCTATGGATGTGGCAAAAGCCGTAGGCGTTGTGGCAAAATACGGCGGCAGCATCACAGAATATGAAGGTGCGGACAAGGTTTCTGGGGAGATCATCCCGCTGATCGCCATTCCTACAACTGCCGGAACCGGTTCAGAGGTTACGGCTTTTTCTGTTATTACCGATCACAGACGAAATTACAAGCTTACAGTATTTTCCTATAAGCTGATTCCGGCTTATGCACTTCTGGATCCGTTGCTTCTCACCTCCGCACCGGCTTCGGTGGCAGCTGCCTGCGGGATCGATGCGCTGATCCACGCAGAGGAATCTTACGTTTCTCTGGACGCATCCCCATTTTCCGAGGCCATGAGCGAAAAAGCAATGGAACTGATCGGGCGGAGCATCCGCACCTACGTGGCAGACCGCAGCAATCCGGAAGCAGCTTCGATATGCTGGCAGGCTCTCTGTTTGCCGGAATCGCTTTTTCCTGGGCAAGACTTGGAAATATCCATGCCATGAGCCATCCGGTCAGTGCTTTTTTTAATGTACCTCACGGTGTTGCAAACGGGATCCTGTTCCCTTACGTTGTGAAATATAATGAAGAAGCAGCCTTTGAAAAATACCGGAAGATCTACAACAATATTTCCACGGAAAAGAAAAGCGCAGAGGAATTTTCCAAAGGAATGCTGGAGCAGGCGGTACGGGAGCTGAATAAACAGCTGGGAATTCCAGCAAAATTATCGGACGTGGGAGTAACCAGAGAGCATTTTTCCCAGATGACAGAGGATGCCATGAAAAGCGGAAACATTGCAGTAAATCCCCGGAAAACAGGCAGCGAGGATATTCTGGGGATTTATGAAGAAGCGTTATAAAGGAGCTCCGGAAAGGCAAAGATAGCTGAAATATAAAAACAGAGACCAGAAGTTTCCAAAATTCTGGTCTCTGTTTTTGTGTGCCCAAAAGAAGCAAAACATAAAAATCTCCCCGGAAAAAAGAAAAATATCCATATTATCCGGACCAGGATCTTCTGGTATGATGGTATCAGGAAAAGTTTAGGCTGATGGGAGGAGAAACTTTATGGAATATATATTTAAGCAGGCAAAGCCTGTGTGGGGAACGGATCTGAAGAACAGATATAATCAGTTTCTGGGATTTTATGCGGAAATCAAAGAGCACAGAAAGATCAGGATCGCCATTGCGGCAAGAAGTAGCTATCGTTTATTTGTGAATGGGAAATTATATGCCTGTGGGCCGGCACGATGTGCAGATCATTATTGCAGAGTGGATGTACTTAATATCGAGGGCAGTCAGACAGAGGGAGGAGCGGAAAAAAAGTTCTGTTGCTGTGGAAATAGCGGCGTTTGATAAAATGGGTAAATACTGCAATGATAATACACTGGAAAAAGGAATTTTTATTGCAGAGATAGAAGATGAGAATGGGAATGTTCTTGCAGCCACAGGAAAAAACGGAGAATTTTTATATCAGGAGCTTGCTTACAGAAGATCAAATGTGGAAACCATGAGCCATTCCAGAGGAATCCTTGAGTGGTATGATCTGAAGCCGGACAGCTATGCCTGGATCCGGGGAAAAGGGAACTGGCAGACACCACAGGAGGTTTCGGAAAAGATCACTTTTCTGGAAAGAAGAGCGCCCTATGCTACGCTGAATTCAATCAGGATCAGTCATTTTATGGGAATCTATGATATGATAGATACAAAAAATGCAGGAGAAGGCTTTGTGCTTCAATTAGCAAGAACCTTTAACCGGGAATGGTATGAACAGCTGCCGGAAGAAAATCAGTTTCTGCAAAAATTGCGGGGACTTGAGGAAAGAGCTTTCAGCGGAAGCTTCAGGCTGAAACGGGATCTTCAGATAAAGCCGGAGACAGGCATAGTCAGCGCGGTGTTTGAACATCCGGTTTCGGAACTGGGATTTGTGGAATTTGATGTCAAAGTTGAAAAAGAGACGATCCTGGATCTGATCAATACGGATCATTTAAGTTACGAAGGCGAACTGAAGGCCAATACCTATGTGACAAGATATAATCTGAAACCGGGCAGTTATCATCTGATCACCTTTGAACCGAAGCTGGTAAGATATCTCCGTTTTCTTTTCCATACAGAAGGAGAGATCCGGCTTGAATGGCCATCTGTTCTGGATGACAGTTATCCGGATCCGGGCATCTGCAGTTTCTTTACAAATGACGGTGATCTGAACCGGATCTATGAAGGCGCAAAACGTACTTTGCGGCTCAGTACACTGGATATTTTTATGGACTGTCCTCAGAGAGAACGAGGCGGCTGGCTTTGTGATTCTACGTTTTCAGCAGAGGCTGCATGGCAGCTGTTTGGAAACCTCGGAACGGAAAAAGATTTCCTGGAGAATTTTCTGCTGACAGAAATATGTGGAAGGGATTTTTTCCGGAAGTTTATCCCGGAAGTAAAAAAGATAAAACAGATCCCGGAATCATAAACTGGTCTTACTGGCTTGCCATAGAACTTTGTGACTACTATCAACGTTCCGGAGACCGGGCATTTCTGGAAAAGTTCCGGTGCAGAATAGAAGAATTCGTTAATGGAATGTTATCTCTCAGGGGAAAAACAGGTCTTATAGAAACAGAAAAGGGAGAATTTGTGGACTGGTCTCTGGCAAACCGGGATTTTGCCCTGAAACCCATCAGTATTGCAAATAATTGCCTGGCAGTAAAAGTTCTGGAAAGACTGGGAGAGATCTACGGGCAGCCTTCATGGAAAAAAGCTGCGCAGGATATGCGGGCGATCATAGAAAGGCTGGATGATACGGCAGGTATCTTTGGCGGAGGCGGAGACGGAGCAATCGTGGAAGACGGGAAACTGAAGCGAAACGATTGTCCTTCGGAAGGTGGACGCAGTCTGGAGATCTACAGTGGTTTTCACAGAAACGACAGGATCTATCTCCGGCAGTTTATAAAGACTATGGGCCCTGTCCGGAATTTCCGGCAAATCCCAATATTGCAGGTTCCAATCTTTTTATTGGATTAATGATACGATTTGCCGTACTGTCGGAACTGGGAGAAACAGAAGAACTGATCCGGGAGCTGAAGCAGGTATATCTGGAGGAACTTAAAGTCGGCTCAGGAACATTTTTTGAAAATATCAATGCAATATCAGGATGCCACGGATTTAACGGAATGGCCGGAGCATTACTGAAAAAAAACATACTGGGATTAGACCAGCCGTCTGAACTGGAAAAGAAGATTCTTTTTGCGCCTCATCCCTGCGGTCTGAGATGGGCAGAGGGAACTTCTCTGTGCAGCGACGGAATGATATTCTGCAAATGGCAGGCAGATTATGAGGAACATGAGCTGAGGATCATCCTGCAGCTGCCACAGGAATGGAAAGCAGAGTTTGTAAGACCTTTTGAGCTTTCCGGGTGGAAAGTCCTGTTAAATGGACAGATGGCAGAAATATAAAAAAACCTGTGGGCAAGGGAAGGAGCTGTTATGAATAAATTTCATTTTCGAACGATCCGGGGAAGGATGACAGTAAGCTTTGTAGCAGTTTTTCTTATCATTATAGCGTTTATGGGATGCAGTATATATATTTTTACAGGAAGACTCCTGGAAAAAGAATGAGCAGTCCTATATAAAGATCCTGGATGCAACCGATGAAGTATTGAATGATAAGGTAACTTCTTATGCTGGCGTGTCACGTATGATCCTTGGAGATGAAAAAGTTCAGAAAATCCTGCAGACAAAAGATTCCGGTGTTGGAAGGATCATGGAGCCCTCCCGCTGGTATGGCCTGGAAGCGATAGGAAGTACGTATATTTATAATCTGCAGGATCTGGTCGGAATTTATATTTTTGACAATGATGGAAAATTTTATTATCAGGAGCCGGGAAAAACAAGTTCAGAGGCAGAGCTGGATGCAGATTATGAAAAAATCTCTTCCGCAGACTGGTATCATCAGGCAGAAGAAGCAGCGGGAAAAGAGATCATGTACGGTTATGATGTTTTGGGAAATTCGGAGAATATTATTTCCTGTGTAAAAATACTGAATAAACTGAATACATCTGACAAGATCGGACTTCTGATACTTCAGATCAACAAAAACACCATGCGGAATGTGATCGGCCAGTTTCCCACAGATGGTGATATCTATGTTCTGAAGAATCAGGAACGGATCGTTTATCAGAATGGATATCAGGAGAAGCTGTTTCAGGAAAAACTGGAAGAGATCCTGAAAAATTCGGAAAACAAATATCTGATCACAACGCTGGAATCCGCTCAGGATGACTGGACTCTGATCCATGCAGTTCCCAGGAACTCCGTTTTCCGGGAGGCAGGACAGATGCGGACGATCATTCTCATCGTTGCGGTAGCTGCTGTTATATTTACGGTAATTCTTTGCGTGACAGAAGCAAGAATGATCACAAAGCCATTGCTGAAGCTAAAAGAGGATATTGCCAGAGTGGGAAGGGGAAAAAGATCTTTTTACCATTCTTACGGGAATGATGAGGTAGGAGTGATCGGTACGGAATTTCAGAATATGGTTATGAAGGAACTGAAACTAAAAGAACAGATATCGAAAGAGGAGCTGTTAAGAAAGGATTCTCAGCTTCAGCTTTTGCAGTCACAGATAAATCCCCATTTTCTGTATAATACATTGGATACACTGTATTGGATGGCACTGGAAGAAGGAGCAGAGCAGGTGGCAGATCTGACCCAGGCCTTGTCCGAAATCTTCAAGATCAGCTTAAGTGAGGGTGTGGAATTTATTTCCGTGGGAGATGAGATCCGATTTATAGAAGATTACCTGCATATTCAGAATGTCAGATTTGAGAACAAATTTCTGGTAAAGATCCTGGTTGATGAGGAAATCATGGATATGCATATTATCAAACAGATTCTGCAGCCTTTTGTAGAAAACGCAATATATCACGGTCTGGAGCCGAAGATAGGAAAAGGCTGTATCACCATAACAGGAAAAACACAGGAAGATCATCTGATATTTACCGTGGAGGATGACGGCGTGGGACTTCCGGACGGAGTTGATGTAATGCAGGGATACGCAGTGTCCAATGTATATCAGAGAATACGGCTTCACTATGGAGAAAAGGCGGATATTCAATTTGAAAGCTGTCCTGGTGAAGGAACGACTGTGAAACTTATTTTGCCTGTGGAGGAGGTAAAGAATGTTAAAGATCGCGTTGATCGATGATGAAAAGATCGTGCTCAGGGGGATTGCGGCTCTGATGAAAAAAGAGCCTGGTTTTGACTGGTGGGAACTGCAGAAAATGGAATTGATGGACTGCAGATGATCCTGGAAACAAAACCGGATATTGTTATGACAGATATCCGAATGCCGGGAATGAGCGGACTTGAGATGATAAAAAAAAGCGAAAAAAAGAAGTTCCGGAAAGTATCTATATTGTCTTCAGCGGATTTAACGAATTTAAA
>ENA-OQCN01000020-OQCN01000020.1-human-gut-metagenome-genome-assembly--contig:-NODE-20-length-61553-cov-3.328460_pt1 | contig 61553 bp, 60 predicted proteins | sample MGYA00242497_ERZ504576 | MGnify/ENA primary metagenome ERZ504576 (study PRJEB26092, sample SAMD00036296) | human gut metagenome | host: Homo sapiens | study: EMG produced TPA metagenomics assembly of...
AGTTTCGAACATCACAATCTAAAAGTGATAGAGTTTCAATTGGAATGTTCGAATGATAAGTAGTGTCCATAATTGAAGTATAGAATTAAATAGAGATGTAAACAAGACTTGGCAAATGAAAAGCGCCATACAAATCATTTTACATGATTTGATGGGCTTTTTTTATGAATTGTGATAAAATAGTTGTAATGAAAGGGATTACATAAGGTGCGAAAATGAATAGAAGTGCAGGAATTTTATGTCCTGTTTTCTCTATCCCTGCAAATCAAGGGATTGGTGATTTAGGGCAAAAAACAATTCGAATGATTGATATTATTGCGGATGCGGGTTACAGTATATGGCAAATATTGCCGCTACAAATGACGGGTCCCACTCATTCTCCATATCAAACTTATTCTAGTTTTGCGGGAGATCCTATTTATATTAACTTGGATCGTTTGTGTGAAATGGGATTGTTGACACAAAGTTCAATTGTGAATTGTAATAAGTTTAAAGACTTTATTGAATATGATAAGATTCGTGAATTTAAGGAACCTTATTTTCAAAAGGCCTTTAAAGTTTTTAAAAAGGAATTTGATTCATTCAAAGAAGATTTTGAGATGTTTAAACGCGATGCATTCTGGTTAGAAGAATGGTCTGCTTACTCGTTGTTTAAGAGTTTTTACAATGGGGCTCCATGGTTTGAATGGGAAGATGAATATAAAAATTGGCCAAAAAATCGTGATATCGATTTAAACGACTATCAGAATGAAATTTTGTATATCCAGTTTTTACAGTTTATATTTTATAAACAATTAGATGAGATTCAGATGTATGCGCACGCAAGAAATCTGAAAAATTATGGGGGGATATGCCTTTCTATGTAGATTTAGATAGTGCAGATGTGTGGTGTAATCGAGAAGCTTTCTTATTAGATGAAGAAGGAAAACCAGAATTTATTGCTGGCTGTCCTCCGGATTATTTTAGTGAAACAGGACAACGTTGGGGTATGCCAATCTATGATTTTGATGCGCAAGAAGAGAATGGATATCTTTTTTGGTGCAATCGTATGAGTTGGATGAACCGTTGTTATGACATGGTAAGAATTGATCATTTTAGAGCTTTTGATACATATTGGAAGATACCAGAATCTTGTCCAACAGCTATTGAAGGAAAATGGATCTTAGGACCAGCTCATAAATTGATGGATGCGATTTTAAAAGCGTGTCCAGATATTGTTTTGGTGGCTGAAGATTTAGGATTGATTCGTCCAGAAGTGATTGAACTTGAAGATGATTATGGTATACCTGGCATGGATGTTTTATTGTTTAGAATGGAAACTAAGCAATTAAAGAAAAAGGCAAAGAAAAATTCTGTGTTATATACAGGTACACATGATAATGCGACATGTAATGAAGATTATCATACATATGATTCAAATAAGCGTATTAGTTTGCGTCGATTCTTTAAAAATCAGGGATATTCAAGTCGTTCTTTTAATGAAATGCTTTGTCAATATGCTCTAGACACGGATGCAGATACTGTCATATTGCCGATTTGGGATATTTGTGGATTTAAAGAAGAGGCACGAATCAATACACCAGGAACAGTGTCGAATAAAAACTGGACTTGGAAATTAAAAGATTTTAAAACATTCCCAGATAAGCTTATGAGTACAAAAGAGTGGATCAAAAAGTCAAATCGTTAAAGAGAAAGTGAATTATAGAGCAGAAATCATCAATTTTTGCTCTTTTTCTATCGCAAAAAAGTAAATGTCGTGCAATTAGACACAATAGAGAATTTTTGAAATTTAGTGTCGAATGCAGATGCAATTAAAAATGAAAGGGCTTAACAGTAATCGAAAGTAGATGTCGAAAGTGTCGATTTTACTTAAAATTTACCGAATAGTGTCTTTTTATTTGGAACTACAGACTAAAAATTGATTTCTTAATAAAATGATATCGTCGACAGGCGATATTTGTTAGGAGGTGTAAAATGAATCAGTTAACGTCAAAACAACAGATTTATAACTATCTTCAAAAAATGTCGCAACATTTTCAATTAGATCGTTTTTCAAATTTCACAACAATAACAATTAGTAAAGAATTAAATTTTTCGCGTTCTTTAACTTCTCAATATTTAAATGAGTTAGTAAAAGATGATTTGGTTGTGAAAATCAGTTCAAGACCTGTTTATTATTTGTCGAAAAATACTTTAGAACAAATTTATCATGTTGTTCTAAAACAAAATGAATATATTTCAATTCATGAATTAATGCAGGAATTAAAATATAGTTCTCCAGATTTGAAGGATTTCCAAAAATCAGTCGGGTATGATGGCAGCTTAAGTTATCCGATTTCTCAGATAAAATCTGCATTATTATATCCAGATGGACTTCCAATTATTCTATATGGAGAGCGTGGAACAGGAAAGATGTACTTGGTAAGCTGCATGAAAGAGTTTTGCCAGAATCATTTGAATGAAAAAGGTCATATTGTTTTAGATGTAAAAAAGGTTTCTTTACATGAAGAGCGAACAGCTCAAATGGAAGATCTGTTTGGATATGAACATAATGGTGAAGTAAAGAAGGGAATCTTGGAAAATTCAGATGGGAAAATGTTGTGTATACAAGATGCACAATATTTGTCGGATCAAGCTCAAGAAAAAATTGCAGACTTCCTTCGTTATGGATACTTTTGTCGAGAGGGCAATGAATATGTTCGTGTTCAATCAAAAGTAAGGCTTGTTCTTTGTATTGAAAATGAACCAAGAATTTCATTAAATGAAAATTTGTTAATCAATATACCAGTGATCTGTCATATTCCTAGTTTACAAGAACGTAGTGAAGATGAGCGTACACGGTTAGTTGTTCATTTTTTCCAAGAGGAACAAGAGCGGTTAAAAAGAAAAATATTAATTTCAGAGAAGTTGTGTAATTTCTTAGTAAATCACCAATTTCAAGGAAATATAAGTGATCTTCAAAAATCTATCAAGGCTATTTGTGCCAATGCGTTTAGTGAAATCATTCATGAAGAGGAAATGGAAGTAAGAATTTATCACTTACCGACACATCTTCTTGAACAGATGAGTGTGGATAAATATGAAAAAGAAGAAGCTACATTTGTGCGTATCGATTCATTTGAAAAACATGAATTAGGTGAAAAGATGATTCAAATGTGGGAACAGCTTTTGAATGCATATGTGGATTTGAAAAACAAAGTGAATTCACAAGCTAGATTTTTAGAGATTGGTCAAGATGCAGTCCGTCATTATTATGATGTTTTAGTGTTTGAACAGTCATATCATGATGCTCGTATTGATGCGATGAATAGTTTAGTGATGGATGTATTGAATATAGTGAAAAATGCGAAAAACATCATTCTTCCAGTAAATTGTGCGTATGTATTAACGCGTATGATTATTTCAACAGGTAGAAATACTTCTTTATTGAATCAATGGGAATCGAATTATTCAAAAGATATTCAAGAATGTTTACAAACAATGTCAGACATGATGATGAATGAGTCGATTATTGCAGATCAGATTATTAAGCAAATAAAAACAGCTACGAATGTTAGTTTGTCAAATATGAATAAGATTTTCTTGATGCTGAATATTCGTATGTACAACAAAGAACTTCAAGGTCAAGATACCATGGGAATTATTTTGAGTCATGGATATTCAACGGCTTCTTCAATTGCGGATGCAGCAAACTCATTGTTGAATCATTATATTTTTGAAGCGATCGACATGCCGCTAGATACGCCAGTGGAAGAAATTACTAAAAAATTAAATGAATATATCAACAATAACATGCATTTAAAGAACATTATCTTATTAGTGGATATGGGATCTTTAGAAGAGATTGGAGATGTAATTAGTGACACGATGAATGTGGGTGTAATCAATAATATCTCTACTTCTTTAGCATTAAATGTTGGGATGAAAATGATTCAGCATCACGATTTAGAAACAATTCTAAGTGAGTCGTGTGAAGAAAATCAGTGTCATTATAAAATATTATCTGTCGCAAAAAAAGAGAAGGCGATTGCCATCACAAATGATGTTAGTGTTTCAGTAAGTGAAAAATTATCGCATTTGTTGCAGAATAGTCTTCCTAAAAAGGTTGATATTAAGTTTATAGAATATGACTATGATTGTTTACAGAAAAATAAACATGATGATCCTTTGTTTGAAAAATATGATGTGGTTTTAATGGTAAAACCATTGAGTTTGAAATTAAAAGGGGTTCGAAGTGTTTCTTTAGAAGATATTATGAATTTTAAAGATATTGATATATTAAATTCCATCTTTAAACCATATTTAGATGAGGATGAAATTGAAGAGTTTAATCAAAATTTATTAAAGAATTTCTCAATTCAATCTGTCATGGAAAATCTAACAATTTTAAATCCACAAAAATTATTGGATTTTGTTAGTGAATCCGTGCAAAACTTACAGTTGGTTATGCAGAAAAAATTTCAAAGTCGTACAATCATTGGAATTTATATCCATATTTGTTTCCTTGTTGAGCGTTTGGTAACAAAGACAGCAATTGAAATATATGAGAATTTAGATGATTTTGCGAATAACCATAGTGATTTTATTGAGCAGGTGAATCAAAGTTTTGATTCCATGTTGAAAAATTATCATGTAAAGATGCCAATTTCTGAAATTGCATACTTATATGAATATATAGCGGATGATGAAGATGAAAGAAAGGTAGCAAGCGATGATGAATTTTAAAGATAAATTATGTGGGATGAACAGTCATTATAGATTTTATTCTTTTGAACGTTTTTTTCAGGAAATGAATCGTTTAGGTATTAAAAATGTAGAGATTTGGACGGGTCCTATGCATTTCTATGTGGACTACAATAAAAATCAGAGTGTAGAACAGCTTAAGGAATACGCAAAAAAATATGATGTAAAAATCATTGGGATTTGTCCAGAACAAACAAATCCAAAGCCAAACAATGTGGCAAGTCCATCGCGTAAAGAAGATGTATATGCATATTATTGTCGAATGGTGGATATCGCAAAAGAAGTCAATGCCCAACATATATTAATCACAACAGGCTGGGCTTATTATGATGAGTCAAAAGAAGATGCATGGAATCGTTCGGTTGAAATGATGCGTAAGGTTTGTGATTATGCAAAGGCAAATGATATTTTGGTGGCAATCGAAGCTTTACAACCAGATGAATCTGTTCTTGTGAATAGTGTAGAACAATTAAAGGCATATTTGGATGCGGTAAATCATCCACAGTTAAAGGTATGTATTGATTTTGGTGCAATGGCACGAGTCAATAATACAATTCAAGATTATTTTGATGCATTTGGAAAAGATGTGATCCATACACACTTTGTGGATGGAAAGCCAACAGGTCATTTGGCATGGTCGGATGGAACAAGAGATCTAAAACAAGATCTTCTTGATTTAGAGGCCAATGGATACCATGGATATCTGTCACTGGAAACAGCGACTTCTAGATATTATGAAAAGCCTTGGGTTGCAGAACAGACAACTTTAAAAGCTTTCGAAAAATTAGGAAAGGAGGAGAAGTAATGAGACACTTTATTTTGGCAAGTCATGGAACGTTCTCACGTGGCATTTACAACTCTGTTCAAATTATTTTGGGAGAACAGCCAAATACGCATATAATTACAGCTTATGTTGAAGAAGGACAAGATGTAAATGATTTGATTGAAGAATCACTAAAAGATATTCCAGATACAGATCCTGTTATTGTATGTACAGATGTATTTGGTGGTAGCGTAAATAATGAATGGATGAAGCGTTTAAGTCGTCCAAATACACATTTAATTACAGGTATGAATCTTGGATTATTGATGAATTTGTTTATGCGTCAAGATGATGATATTGAAAACATGATTCGTCAAAGTGACAAGAAGCCAAAGATGGCTTGATTTATTGCAACGATCTTCTTTCAAACGACAATGAAGAAGAATTTTAGGAGGAAAAAATATGATTAAGTTATGTCGTGTAGATCATCGACTACTACATGGTCAGGTAGCATTCTCTTGGACAAATGCAGTACAAGCAGACTGTATTTTGGTTGCGAGTGATGAAGTAGTGAATGATGAAATGTGGAAAACAACTTTGAAATTAGGTAAACCAGCAGGTGTTAAGTTGGTTATCAAAGACATTGAAAATTCTGTAAAAGCATTAAACAGCGGTGTTACAGATAAGTACAAGTTACTAATCGTAGTTCAAACAATTCATGATGCATATCGATTAGTACAAGAAGTTCCAGCCATTAAGAGTATTAACTTAGGTGGAGCAAAAAAACAAGACGGATATCGGCAAATTAGCAAAGCTATATTTGTAGGCCCTCAAGATGAAGAGGATATAAAAGCAATGTTGGATAAGGGTGTTGAAGTAGAAATCCGACAATTGGCCAGCGAAAGTAGCGTGCCGGTACAAAGCGTTCTTTAACAAACATAGCAAGGAGGAGAGCAGAATATGTTGTTACAAGCAATCTTGATTGGTTTGGTTGCAGCACTTGGTGTTTTAGGGGATCAAATGGGTTCTCTTTATATCAACCGTCCAATCATCTTAGCTCCATTAGTAGGGCTAATAGTTGGTAATTTGGAGCAATCCATCGTAATTGGTGCAAGCTAGAATTATTCTTTATGGGGGCAGTTAGTGTTGGTGCCTATATACCGCCTGATACAATCGTTGGTGGTGTTTTGGCTACAGCATTTGCTTTATCGACTGGTAGAGGAATTGAAACAGCTGTAACTTTGGCAATGCCTATCGCATTAGTTTCTCAAGCAATTGGTAACTTATGTAATGTATTTAACTCAATCATCTTACGTTGGACAGATGATTATGCAGAAAAAGGAAATTATAATGGTGTAGTATTTACGCACTGGTTAATTGGTATGATCACAGTAGTACGTCGTTTCTTGTTAGTAATGTTTGCTTACTATTTAGGAGGCGATGCAGTTGGTAATTTGATTAATGCAATTCCAGAATTCGTTACTAATGGTATGGCGCAGCTGCCGGATTATTACCTGCACTAGGTTTTGCGATGTTGATGCGTATGACAATTAATAAACAAAATATTCCTTATTACTTCTTAGGATTTATTCTAGCTGCTTATATGGGTGTTCCAGTATTAGGTGTAGCAATGATTGGTGTTATCTTAGTATTGGTTAAATTTAACTTCTTAGATAAACAAGCAGCTACAGAAGCAGAAGCTGTACAGGGGGTGTCTGACGATGATGACTTCTAAGATTACAAAAAAAGATATTACAAATTTAGCATTTAACCAAGGTTCTTTAGGAATGGAATTCTCATGGAACTATGAACGTCAGATGCACATTGCCTTTGCGATGATGATGAATCACAACTTGAAAAAGATTTATGAAGGTGATGAAGAAGGATATCGTGATGCATTAGTAAGACACGTTGAATTCTTTAATATCACTCCACAATTGGCTCCATTTGTTGGTGGTGTAGTTACTTCAATGGAAGAAATGAAGGCTAGAGGAGAAGTTGATGGAGAAGCGATTGCTAGTATCAAAACTGCATTAATGGGTCCTTTATCAGGTATTGGTGACTCAATCTTTGTTGGATGTTTACGTGTTATCGCTGTTGGTATCGGTATTTCTTTAGCACAAGCTGGAAATATCATGGGACCAATCTTATATTTCTTACTTTATAACATTCCATGTTTCATCGTACGTTACTTTGGTGCTCACTTTGGATACAATTTAGGTTTCAATTACTTACAAAAGATGCAAGAAAATGGAATGATGGATAAATTGTTATCTGCTGCAAGTATCCTTGGAGTTATGGTAGTTGGTTGTATGTCTAAAGATATGGTTTGGACAACATTAAATATTGAATTATCTAGAATTGGTGACGAAGTTACAACACTACAATCAATTTTAGACGGAATTATGCCAGGATTAATTGGTTTAGGTGGTACTTGGTTGTATTACTTCTTGTTGAAAAAGAAAGTCAATCCAGTAATTTTAATTTTTGGAACAATGATCATTGGTGTAATCGGTGCTTATTTTGGCGTATTAGCAGGTTAATTCATTAGATGAGGAGGAACAATAAAATGATTAAATTTAATGAACAAGCAAAAATTGATAGCGTGAATGGAGCGTTGGCTCTTCGCCCTCAAATCAACGAATTCGTGGATGAAATTTGTGAACGTGGATATTCAAATATCTGCTGGTTAGGTGTTGGTGGTACATGGGCAAGTGCTATGCAGGCGACTGTACATGTGAAAGAAATGTCAGCTATTGAAACTTGGGCAGAAAATGCTGCAGAATACTTAACTACAGGAAACAAACGTATTACTAAAGATACAGTTGTTATTATCTCTTCTGTAACTGGAAATACAAAAGAAGTAGTTGATGCAATCAAAAAATCAAAACAGAAGTTGGAGCTACAGTTATTGCATTCGTAGATGCTAAAGAAGCTATCTTATTAGACTTAGCAGACTACAAGATTTCTTATCCAATTAACGAACAATTAAAATTCTTCATGGTTGCTGACCGTTTCATGTTCAACAATGGTGAATTCGAAGACTACGAAGATATGTATGCAGAATTCGACAAATACTTAGCACAAGATTTAGTAGAAGTTGAAAAACAAGCTGAACCATTCGCAATTGAATTCGCTAAAAAACACTGGAATGATGAAATGCACTACTTCGTAGGTGCTGGTAACCAATGGGGAGCAACTTACTCATACGCAATGTGCTACTGGGAAGAACAATTATGGTTAAAAACTAAATCAATCACATCAAATGAATTCTTCCACGGTATGTTCGAAATCGTAACTAAAGAAACTCCAGTTACAATTTATATTGGTGAAGATGCTCAACGTCCATTATCTGAACGTGTTGCTAACTTCATTCCAAGAATTTGTGCAAACTACACAATTATCGATTCTAAAGATTACGAATTAAAGGGTATTAGCGAAAAATATCGTAAACACTTGTCTCACCATGTAATGCATGCTGTAAACAACAGAATTGACGTTCACATGGAAATCGAACTCGTCACCCAATGGAAATTCGATCGTTACTACAGAAGATTAGAATACTAAGAGCTAATTATAGTTGAATGCAAGGATGTTTACCTGTCTTTTGATGGGAAACATCCTTTTTTTTTCTTTGGCTTGTCCTGTTAAAATAAGGTAGAGGTGGAAAATAATGAAAAAACTATTAACGATTCTATGTTCGTTTGTTCTATGCATATCTTTATTTGGGTGTCAAAAAGAGACGAAGAATTATATTGCTAAAATTGAAGTGAAGGACTATGGAACAATCACATTAAAGTTGGATGGGAAAACAGCTCCAATTACTGTACAAAACTTTGTAGACCTTGCCCAATCTGGGTTCTATGATGGATTGACATTCCATCGTATCATGAAAGGTTTTATGATTCAGGGTGGAGATCCTAATGCGAATGGTACAGGAGGCTCGGATAAGACAATCAAGGGTGAATTTAAGGATAATGGTGTAAAAAATAATATTAAGCATAAGCGTGGTGTGATTTCGATGGCAAGAAGTTCAGATTATGATTCAGCCAGTTCACAATTCTTCATTATGCAAGAAGACAATGATTCATTAGACGGCCAATATGCAGCTTTTGGACATGTTACTAAAGGAATGAAGATTGTAGACAAAATTTGCGAAGATGCAGATCCAATGGATGATAATGGTACGATTGCTGAAAGTAAACAGCCTGTTATTAAAACAATCAAAGTATCTGAAATAAACGACTAGAAAAATCTAGTTGTTTTTTTATTTGCTGCAGTTAGTTTTATGATACTTTTGTTTGACATCTATAGTTAGTTATTGTAAACTCAATTTGTTTTGACTAACTGAGGTGGATTATGATCAATAAAAAATTATTGTTTTCGGTAAGAGAAAGTATTCCGTTTATTAAAAAAAATGTGTTGTATCAATGGATAGGACTTGTTTGTAACGTGTTGTCAACGGCATGTTTGTGTTGGATTATCACAAGACATAGAAGTATTTCATTGGTTGGAATCCTTTTTATATGTTTAATTCTTCGTTATATTGTGAATCAAAAAGCGATTGAGATGTCGTATGAGTCTAGTCATATAGTAAAGGAAACATTACGAAGTCGTTATATAAGAAACTTTCTAAGATAGGGAATAGTTACACAAATGAGTGGAGTACAGCTGAAATTGCACAATTATCAACTGAAGGAATCGAACAATTAGAAACATATTTTGCAAGTTATATTCCGCAATTCTTTTATTCTTTAATTGCACCAATGACTTTGTTTATTGTTATTTCTTTTATGGATCTGAAAGCCGCTTTAGTTTTACTTATATGTGTTCCTTTGATTCCTATGTCGATTGTGTTTGTACAAAAATTTGTGAAAAGATTATTGAATCGGTATTGGGGGCAATATACAAAGTTGGGGGATAGTTTTCTAGAAAATCTTCAGGGATTAACTACACTAAAGATTTACAAGACAGATGGTTATTATCATGAAAAGATGAATGTGGAAAGTGAGAACTTTCGTAAAATCACAATGCGTGTTTTGACAATGCAACTAAATTCTATAACTGTTATGGATCTAGTTGCGTATGGTGGCAGTGCATTAGGTATTGTGTTTGCGTTAACAGGAACAAATGATTTGTTTCAAACTTTGTTTATCATACTAATATCTGCGGAATTCTTTATTCCTATGCGTCAGTTAGGGTCATATTTTCATATTGCGATGAATGGTATGGCGGCAAGTGATAAGTTGTTTGCGATATTAGAAAAGGATATTCAAGAAAAACAAAATGTAAAATTAGATTCATATTCAATTTCTGCTCAAAATCTACACTTTGGATATACCGATAAGGAAGTTTTACATGGTATACACTTTAAAGCATTTAAAGGAATGATTGGTTTTGTAGGAGAGAGTGGTAGTGGAAAGAGTACAATTGCCTCTTTGTTGATGGGACAATATACAAATTATAGTGGTGAATTAAAGTTATCTGGCCATGAAATCAAAGATATAAATATCTATCCATATATAACGTCAGTTTCTTTAGAAAGCTACTTATTTAGTGGTAGTCTTAGAGATAATTTGGTTATGGCTAAAGAAGTATCAGAAAAAGAGATGAATGCCGTTTTAGAAAGGGTAGGTATCCTTGATTTTGTGAATGAACAAGGCGGACTTAATATGCGTGTATTAGAGGGTGGTAAAAATTGTCTGGAGGACAAAGACAACGTTTAGTTTTGGCTAGAGCTTTATTAAAGGATTCACCAATCTATATTGTAGATGAAGCCACTAGTAATATTGATGTGGAGAGTGAAAATAAAATAATGGAAGTTTTATATGAGTTGTCAAAAGAAAAGCTAGTGCTTTGTATCTCGCATCGCCTGGCAAATCTAGTAAATGCGGATCAAATTTATTGTTTGAAAGATGGAAATATTGTTGAGAGTGGAAATCATGAAGAACTGATTCACCAAAACGGAGTTTATTGTGAGTTGTTTAATACGCAAGAAGAACTAGAAAGATATGGTGCCTAGTATGAGTACAATTCAAATATTTTCGCGTTTAGTCAAACTTGTATTTCCTTTAACAGGATTTATGATTTGTGCCATTTTAATGGGTGTGGCCGGCTTTTTATGTGCTATCTCTATCCCTGTTCTTTCAAGTATGGCACTTGTGAAGGATTCTCTGTTTAGTTTTCATACGATTGTGATTTTATTATTTGTGTGTGCACTCTTAAGAGGAATCTTGCGCTATGCAGAACAGGCTTGCAATCATTATATTGCGTTTAAATTACTAGCTCGAATTCGTGATCAGGTGTTTGGGGCATTAAGAAAGTTGTGTCCTGCAAAACTAGAAGTAAAAGATAAAGGAAGTTTAATTTCTTTGATTACTTCCGATATTGAATTGTTGGAAGTGTTTTATGCACATACCATTTCTCCTATTTGTATTGCGTTTGTCACAAGCTTCGTTTGTATCATTATTCAAATGCAATATGGCTGGATCTATGGAATCTATTCGCTTTTAGCCTATGTTTTAGTGGGTATAGTTTTACCAATTTACATTTCAAAACAATCAAGACATATTGGTGTAGAATATCGAAAAGAAGCTGCCAATCTAAATAGTTATGTATTAGAAAGCATGCGTGGCTTGAAGGAAAGTATGCAGTATATGGATACGGATTGTCGCTTGCCGGGTTTAAATCATCAAACAGCTTTATTGGCAAAACGCGAAAAGGAACTGAAACATTTTCAGGCAAAGACAATTTCATTAACGAACGCATGCGTGGTCTTATTATCATTAGGTTTATGTTTGATTCATGTATTTTTGAATAGTTCAATGGAATCCATGATTGTATCGAGTGTTCTTCAAATTTCTTCTTTTGGACCTGTCATTGCACTTGCGAATTTAGGATCTACATTATCGCAAACGATTGGAGCTGGACAAAGAGTTATTTCTCTTTTGGATGAAATACCTATGGTTGAAGAAGTGACGAATGGAGATGAAGCTCAATTTAACAGTATGGATATGATACATGTAGACTTTGCGTATGACAAAGAACAAATCTTAAAGGATATGAATTTAAATATCCAAGAAAATGAAGTGATTGGAATTCAAGGCAAGAGTGGCAGCGGAAAGAGTACTTTATTAAAATTGTTGATGCGTTTTTGGGATGTATCAGGCGGAAATATTTTAGTGGATGGGATTGATATTAAGAATTTAAATACTTCAAATTTAAGAAAAAATGAAGGTTATGTAACACAGGAAACGATTCTTTTCCATGATACGATTGAGAATAATTTAAGAGTTGCTAAGCAAGATGCGACAATCGAAGAGATTCAATTGGCTTGTAAAAAAGCAAATATTCATGAGTATATTCAATCTTTGCCAAATGGATATAAAACATTGGTTGAAGAGCTTGGAAGCTCTTTATCGGGTGGAGAAAGACAAAGGATTGGTCTGGCGCGTATGTTTTTACATGATTCTAAACTTGTGTTATTGGATGAACCTACAAGTAATTTGGATAGTTTAAATGAAGGAATCATTTTGAAATCTATTTATAAATCAAGAAAGGATAAAACGATTGTTTTTGTATCACATCGAGAATCGACACTTGCACATTGTGATCGTGTGATTCATATGGAATCGAATCGAGTTAGCTAATGAATAAGCATGAAAAAGAAATGCGTACAGTGTACGAAATGATACACTTGTATTGTAAAAAGAATCATAAAAAGAAAGAATTGTGTCCAGAATGTTTAGCTTTATATGAATACGCAAGAATGCGTATTGAAAAATGTCCGTTCATGGAAACAAAAACGTTTTGTTCGCAATGCAAGGTGCATTGTTACAAGAAGGATAAAAGGGAACAGATTCGCAAAGTGATGCGCTTTTCAGGGCCTAGAATGTTAGTGTATCATCCTGTCATGGCAATTTGTCATTTGTATTATCAAATAAAAGATAGTGTTGGGTCATAGTGGATATGGCCCTTTTCTATTGAAAAAAGGGATGAATCGAATCCTCCCTAAACAAAGTAAATATGATTATTTTTCAACTACAACAGCACCGTCTTTAATGACTTTATCAATCTTTCGAATGTTTGAAATTGCATCCAAAGGATTTTCTTTTAAACAAACTAAATCTGCATTTTTACCAACTTCAAGTGTTCCATAATCATCTAAAACACCTAAGCAGTCTGCTGAATTGTGTGTCGCAATTTTTAAAATGTCCATACGATCTACACCGTATTTTTCCATTAATTCAAATTCATAGGCTGTGTTGTTGTGGTAGTTGAATGGAGTTCCACCATCTGTACCCAAAGCAATTTTAACGCCTTGTGCATAAGCTTTTTTAAAGCTTTCAACATGAGCATCTTTAACATAAATAGCTTTTTTGACCATGTAATCGGCAATACCAGCTTCTACACCTTTTTCAACGATGCATTGAGGGGCAACTAATGTAGGAACCAAATATGTACCGTGTTCTTTCATGTAATCAATGCATTCTTGATCTAAGAAAATTCCATGTTCAATGGAATCAATGCCGGCATATAATGCATTTTTGATACCTTGCGTTCCTTGTGCGTGAGTAGCCGTTTTTCTTCCTGCTTTATGAGCCTCTTCAATAATGGCTGCCATTTCTTCTTGTGTTAATTGAGCACTTCCAGGTTCTACACCTTTTGTCATAACGCCACCTGTTGCCATAACTTTAATTAAATCGACGCCTTTTTTAAGTAGAGTTCTAGCCGCTTTTCTACATTCATCGACACCATCGGCTTCAATACCACCTTGCCAGCCATGGCCTCCTGTCATACAGATGCAACGTCCAGCACATAACATGTGTGGTCCTTTAACAAGACCTGCATCCACACAATCACGAATATCCATATCGTAATCGTTTTCGGTTCCTACAACACGAATAAAAGTAACGCCACTATTGATATAATCCTCTAAGTGTTTTTGTGTATAGAATGTTTTTTCAATAAAAGTAAATTCTTTATCCGTTCCAAAACCCACAGGTTCCATAATATGAACGTGACAATTAAAAAAGCCTGGCGTTACAACATTTGCCTCGACTACATCTTCATTGATTGTATGATAAGGTTCAATGGCTGTGATTTTTCCGTCTTCACAAGTGATCAATTGATCAAATTTAGGTGTATCGCTCACACCATCTATCATTGTTTTAGCGTGTACAAAAATTTTACTCATAAAAATACCCCTTTTCTCAATTTACATAGTATTATGCTCTAAACAAACAATAAATGCAAGTGCTTTCTGAAAATAAAATAATTACTTACATATTAAAAAACACTTTAAATAAAGCGTGGTATTAACTAATACTAACAACAAATGAAAACATTTATAAAATACATGAAACAACATGAAAATGATGCATAATGGATCGTACACAAATATTTGGAGGAAAAGTAATTGTAAAATGAAGTGTAGTGACCATGTGTATGGCATTTGCGTTTGCGGGATGTTCCACATTCGTTTCACTATTACCAAAATAAAAATCTAGAAATAGAATTTTTGATTGAACAAAACGCAAAATAATTCCAGTCGAAGTAAAGGCAGGAAATAATCGTTCGCAATCAATGGGTCAATTGTTGAAGAATGAAGATATTCCTTATGGATATAAATTTGTGAATGGAAATTGTGGAATTAATGGTAAAAAAATAACTTTTCTATTATACTTAGCTATGTATGTGGATTAGGTTGAGGTAAAAAATGAGAGAAAAGGTTGAAAAGTATATTGAGTTAATTATAGGAAGTATCTTACTTTCGTTAGGGATTTATTTGTTTGTGACACCTAATGGAATCAACTTTGGTGGTGCGATTGGAATTGCACAGATTATTGAGTATTTCATTGTAAAGATGGTGCCAAGTCTTGGACATATGAATTTGGTGGGTATCATTAACTTTATGATCAATATTCCTTTGTTCATTATGGGCTTTAAAATTATGAATAAAGAATTTTGTATAAAGACTGTCATTAGTTTAGTGGTGCAAACCATTACTCTATCTATTTTGCCAAAACAATCTATTGTGATTATGCCAGACATGCTTTCAAATTGTATTTTTGGAGCTTTGATGTGTGGCATTGGAGTAGGACTTGCCTTACAAAGTAGTGGATGTTGTGGAGGTATGGATATTGCAGGTGTTTGTTTATCGAAGACAAAACCAGGCTTTTCTGTAGGTAAGCTATCGATTATTATTAATTCAATCTTATTTACAATTTGTGCCTTTATTTTTGATTTACAGACATCACTCTATTCTATTATTTTTGTGGCTATTCTTTATTTTATTAGTGATCGTATCCATTATCAAAATATCAACATGACTGTATTGATTTTCACAAAGAAAGAAAATATGAAGAATGTGATTATGGAAAGAACCGGTCGTGGTGTAACGTATTGGATGGGTAAAGGTGCGTATACAGATACAGAACAGTATATTTTGTTTTGTGCTGTAAATAAGTATGAGATTCGCAACTTCAAAAAATAGTCAATGAAATTGATCCAAAGGCATTTGTGACAATCAGCGAAGATCAAGAAATTGATGGTGGATTTGAAAAGAGATTATGATATAAGAAAAACTACCTACAAACTTTGATAGAGTTGGCGTAGGTAGTTTTTATTTTGTTTATTCATTTTGTGTTTGATTCATTCAACCAAAAGTTGAATCACAAAGCCAATTAGTGTTGTGTAAATGCCTAATACAGATACAATTAGGACTAACAATTCGTAATTGTTCATGACTACCACCAGAGGTTTTTATACGTACTCTGGGATTGTCATTAAAATGCAATGATAAATCCATCCCCAGAAGTAGACACACGCTTGCTGCTTGTATGTTCCAATTAATATTTTAAGTGGACAATGTGAAAAAAACATTAAAACACAAAAAAAGGAACGATTATTTCGCTCCTATGATTTCTTTGGCAATCTTTTTACCTTCCATTACAGCACTACCAATTGTTTTTGGCCCTGTAAAGGCATCTCCAATAATGTATACATTCTCTAATGAAGATGCGTGTGTATCGGTTGTTTTTAAATCGTTATTTAATGGTGTGAAATCTACTTTTTGACCAATGGCCATCGCAACTAAATCGCAATCCATTGTGAATAGTGAGCCTTTTACTTCATGACAGCTTGCTCTTCCAGATTCATCCATTTCTCCAAGTTCCATTTTCGCAACTTGAACACCACAAACATTTCCATTTTCATCTTTTAAGATGTCTTTGATGTTGTTTAAGAAAGCAATCTTAACACCTTCTTTTTCACAGGCTTTGATTTCTGCAGGGCTTGCAGGCATTTCCTGTAAAGATCTACGATAAACGATAGTTACATCATCAATAATACGAACTAAAGATCTTGCACAATCCATTGCGACATTTCCTCCACCCCAAACAATAGCCTTTTTATATTTTTTAAAGTCTGCTTGTTTGTGGTTGATGTTTAAATCATAAAGTAGCGTTAATCCGGCAACGACACCATTGCCTGTTTCAAAACCAAAAGTATTTTCAATTTGAGCACCAATGGCTACAACTACATAATCATAGTTGGCTTGTAGTTCTTTAAACATAGCTTGGTCTACAAAAGTATTAAAATGGAATTTAACACCAGCTTCAATTAGTCCATTGTAGGCTTTTTCTAAGAATGTTTTGGGCATACGATATTCAGGAATACCAGTATAAATGGCTCCACCAATTTCAGTTTCCTTATCGAAAATGTCGATTTGATACTCATTTTCTGCTTTAACAAGCTCTTGAGCTAATGTATAGCCAGCAGGGCCGGCTCCGATAATGGCAATCTTTCTTGTCATAATTAAATTCCTCCATCTTTTTCGCTATTCTGACTACTCCTCACCGCAAGCAGTGAGGGTTCTGAACTGACAACATTATGCAGCAATCGTACATTATTTTCAAACTTTGGATTCCTGTCTTTCTGTTGGAGCAGTGAACTCTACAATCAAGCACTACATTTAGCACATTAGCGATTGTTTTCTGTATCTCTACATGGAAGCATAGTCAATCTCCCTATTTAACATTTATTTAATTTACCTTAATTCCACTGTTCATGACTTTGATCTGATTCATTTCGATATATTCAATCGTTTCATTTTGATTTTTATACTGTTTCTCAAATTCATGAATACACTTGTTCTTATCGATTTTGTTTGTATTTAGATCAATGCAGTACAAAAGAAAGAACGAATATAGATCTCTTTGTACCATTGTTCCATCACTTAGTTTATACATTCTTTGTGACAACGATTTTTTGATATATGTGTCACTCGTATGATCATATTGACTTGCCTTATAGTCATTTGGCACTTCAACATAGATTCTGAACTTCCTTTTAGCCTGACTCTGAAAATAGCCTGGACATCTATTTTTTATAGATCTTCCAAATCTTTTCTTGCGCTTTCCAGTTTTAGCTTTCTTCTGCAGTTTCTTGGCATTCTTTGGCTCTGTCACAAAGATATCCCCTAAGCTTCTTAATTCATTTACATCTTCATGGATGGCTAAATGTCGATTGGTCGCATTGATTCTGCATAGTTCTGTATGTTTTGTTCTCAACTTCTTATAGCGATTTGAGCATGTCCACTTCACAAAAAGTGGCTTTCATCTCCACAGCAAGCTATGGAGTTTTCGCCACTTAATTATAACATAAACTACTTCTTTAGGTATGAAAGTGCACGTTTATTTACGTTTTTTACGGCAATCTCAAGTTCACGAGCTGAGATTCTTTTGGCGCCATTCGCAAGAATCGCATTTTGAATCAAACCATCACTTGTCGCAACGGATAATTCATATTTCTTTTTCAAATCATGTACAGCTTTTTCAATATAACTATCGGCTGTCTGATTGTATTTTGTATAAATAATATCTAGATTTCCTTGATTGAAATGGGAGCCCGCATTATTTTTAACGCGATAACCATCAAATACTAAAATCACTTTGATTTGTTTATAGCCTTGGTAATTTGAGATTCGATTAATCAATTCATCGCGAGCAGATTCGATATTGACTTTGGCAATATCTTTTAAATCTTGCCAATCATAAATCATATTGTATCCATCAATCATTAAGCATTCTGGCTTTTTATCTTCAATATGAATCTGATTTAAATTTAAATCTACTTTTGTTTTTTTCTTGATTGGCTTTTCAGCTTTCTTGTTGTTTCCACCAAGCGAGTTAAATATTTTCTTTAACTCCTCTTCATGAACCGTATGTTTTACATAAGAAGCATATGAAGTTGTGTTGGCTTCTTTAATTTGTAGGTGCATATGTTCTTTGACTTCATCCCAAGAAACAAAATATCCAGCTCCATGTTCACAGAAAATAGATCCGGTTGGATTGTTTAAATCGGCTTCACTGTCATAATTAGATTCTTTGATGACTTTATCTTGATCAAAACACTCGTGATAATCTTCTAATTCACAAATAAATTGACCTTTACCTTTTGTATACGCAATGACATCTTTTTGATAATCCATTAATTTACGCACAGGGCCTTGACCTTTAATGTGAACAAGGTTGTTCATATCCTCTTCAATTTTGAAGGTGCAATGCTTATTTTCTAAATCAAATAATGCTTTTGAGATAAATTGATTTTCTATAATCAGTTCAAAACTATAATATGGCTCTAATAATATAGACGCAGCCTCTTTTAAACCTTGCCTTATAGCACGATAGGTTGCTTGTCTAAAGTCTCCACCTTCTGTATGTTTTAAATGAGCTTTGCCAGCCACTAAAGTGATTTTCATATCTGTTATAGGCGATCCCGTTAAAACTCCTTTGTGTTGTTTCTCTTTTAAATGCGTTAAAATCAGATTTTGCCAATTTAAAGCCAAATCATCATTGGAACAATTGGATTCAAATACAAGGCCTTTACCTCTAGGTAATGGTTCAAGTTTTAAATGGACTTCGGCATAGTGTCTTAAAGGTTCAAAGTGCCCTACACCAATCACAGTATTTTGGATAGTTTCTTTAAATAAAACTTTACCCGTTGTAAAACCAACTTTCACTTTAGATCTTTTCTCAATTTCTTTTTGAAGAATCTCCATTTGAATGGATCCCATCAATCTCAAGAAAATTTGTTTCGTTTGTTCATCATATTCGATTTGAAGCTGTGGATCTTCTTGAGCAAGTACGCTACAATAGCGCATCATAGTAAGTGCATCTACACCTTCAGGAAGTAATAATTGATAGTTCATGTAGGCATTTAAAAGTGGTTTTGTCATGTCGGATTCAAAACCTAAACCTTGGCCTACTTCATAGTTGTTTAATCCTTTTAAAGCACAAATCATACCTGGATAGGCGGTTTGCACCATTTCAAATTGTTTTCCATTATACAAACGAATCTGATCCACTTTTTCATCTGCGCCAATTTTATCTTTGGCATTTAATACACCACCTGTGATTTTTACATGAGTTAAGCGATTGCCTTGATCATCACTTGAAATCTTATATACACGAGCGCAAATTCTTTTGGATATTCTTTGATAAATGATAAATCAATGATCGCATTCATTAGATCTTCAATGCCTTGAATTTTTAAGGCCGAACCAAAGAATACAGGGAAGCATTCTCTTTTGAAGATGGCTTGTTGAAGAAGTGAAGTATCAATTGTTTCTGTTTCCAAATAATGATTCATGATATCTTCATTCAACATAGATAATTCATCTTCAGCATCTGTGGATTTAAAATCAATGCAGTTGGACGAAAAATGTGTTTTTAAATCATTCATGAGCTCTTCTTTTGTCTTATAACTAATATCCATTTTATTGATAAAAATTAATGTAGGAATGTTATAGTGTTTTAAGCATTTCCAAATCGTTGAAGTATGAGATTGAATACCATCTTGTCCATTGATCAAGAGAATGGCTAAATCTAATACTTGAAGACTTCTTTCCATTTCGCTTGAAAAATCGACATGGCCTGGGGTATCTATCAAGTAGATTTCACTATCCTTCCAATGAAAATGAGCTTCCTTTGAATAAATTGTAATACCTCTTTCTCGTTCTTGACTATCATAATCTAGATAAGCATCTTGATGATCAACACGTCCTAATTTTCGAATTGTTTTTGATGTATAAAGCATACTTTCGATACATGTGGTTTTTCCAGCATCGACATGTGCTAATATTCCAGTTACTATATGTTTCATAAAAACTATTTTATCATGTTGACGCAAATGATAAATAGAGATAGTTTTTTTCGGAGGAAAATATGAAAGTCTTAATGTTGAATGGAAGCCCACATCCAAGTGGAGTAAATGATTTGGCTTTACGTGAAATGGAAGCTGTATTTAAAGAAAATGGTATTGAAACTGAAATTGTACAAGTTGGAAATGTAGCTGTTCGTGGTTGTATGGCTTGTGGTGCATGTACGAATTTAGGTAAATGCGTATTTGATGATATTGTGAATGAAATTGCCTCTAAATTTGAAAAGGCAGATGGAATTGTTGCTTCAAGTCCAGTATATTATGCCAGTGCGAATGCAACATTGATTGCCGTATTAGATCGTCTATTCTATAGTACTTGTTTTGATAAGACAATGAAAGTTGGCGCAAGTGTTGTATCTTGTCGAAGAGGAGGGGCTAGTGCTACTTTTGATGAATTAAATAAATATTTCACGATTAGTGGTATGCCCGTTGTATCAAGTCAATATTGGAATTCGATTCATGGAAATAATGCGCTTGAAGCCAATCAAGATGAAGAGGGAAAACAGACAATGCGTACTTTAGCTCGTAATATGATTTTTTTTAATGAAAAGTATTGCCTTAGGCAAAGAGGTATATGGTTTGCCTGAAAAAGAAGTAAGAAAGGGTACGAATTTTATTCGTTAAAGGTGATTGTATGGTGAATTTAAGACATTCAGATAATATATTTTATGATCGAGAAGGCGATTTATTTGTGATCACAACTGATCTAGATGGTCGTCAAGAAGTGGTTTGTAAGACCAATCTAGAATGTGTGAGTGATGTAATTGCTCGATTGTTAGATATTAATTTCAAAAAGGTTTGTGACAGTGAAAACCGTTTAAATATGTTAGGTGATTTAGAACAATTTGCGTGTGTATATGCATTAAAATTAATGACCTATAAAATAGTAAAAGGTTTGTATTTAGAGTTTCCTACTTTAGCTAAATATCAAGGTACAGCTCTAATTAGTCCACACACAGTCATTGATAATCGTAATGATGGTTATAATAATAAATATCATTTAATGTTGGTGAATGTGATTTATACATCTTTGATTCATGCGACTGTTAAGTATGCAGGTTCAAGTATGGAAGCTGAGCATATGAAAGATGTATTTGAAACGGTTTTACCAGATAATAAAGGATTGATTGAAACTTTAAATGATTTCTATGATGGAGCTATCAATGAAGCGGATCTAACGGATATTATCAAGAATATTCAAAGTGATAATACAACTAAGGCTTAAAAAACATTTTTATCGACTGATTTTTAAAATATGGTCGAGTACAAACAAAGCAAACATCTCTATGTTAAACATGGGGGTGTTTTTTTATGAAACAAATTATTCAATATATTGAAGATCATAATATATCTGAAGAAGAAGTTGCCCAAGCAGCCCATATGTCTTTGCGTAATTTAAGAAGGCAGATTCACTCAAAAAATCGTACACAAGTAAGGATTGTTTTGCTTCTTGCAGATAAACAAAACCAGTCGATTGATTCCATTTTCTTTGATGAAATGAATAATCAGCCAATTAGTTTAGAAGGATTAACGATAAATCAGATTCAAGATATTATAAAATTAGTACATCCCGAACTATTTATGGGTGTTACACGAAGTAAAAAAATTAAAGATTATAATTATAATTTAGAAACCGATATGGGGGATCGCATGCGCTTTATACGTGAAGTTGTGTTTTCTCTTTCACAAACTGAATTCGGCAAGTATATGGAAGTGTCAAGGAATACATCAAAGTATTGGGATGAAGGACAAATCAATGTGGATAAGATATTTAAAATATCGCAAAGTACAAATATTAGTATGGACTTTATCATACGCGATCATTATCCTTTAACATTGCAGACGCAAGGTATGAGTGAAGCACTTTATTTAGCTGTTATGACGAGTTGTGTGTTGTATCGTTTGCGCAATGCAGGAAGTGTTAAATAGTTTTAACTTAGGAGCAAGAAAAATTGCTCTTTTTTTTCTTGCATAATTGAAGGTTTCCTATATAATAGATTTGTTCTTTTAATGAAACAAAAAGTTTAGTATAAAAAACAAAACAGGGGTGATTGAATGAAAATAGGCAAAAAACTAAAAGAGCTTCGAACCCAGAATGGGTTGACTTTGGAAGAACTTGCGAATCGTAGTGAATTAACAAAAGGCTTTTTATCCCAATTAGAGCGCGATTTAACAAGTCCAAATATTTCTGCATTAGAAAATATTTTGGAAGCTCTAGGAACGAATTTAGCGGATTTCTTTCAGTCGAGTAAAGAAGAACAAATTGTTTTTCATACTCAGGATTTTTTTGTGAATGAACAAGAAGATTTTGTTACAGAATATATTGTTCCAAATGCACAAAAGAATCAAATGGAACCAATCTATTGACTTTGAAGCCAGGGGCAAAATCACAAGAAGTCAAGGCGCATGAAGGTGAAGAATTTGGCTATGTTTTAAAGGGTAGTATTGTTTTAGTTGTTGGCAATAAAAGGTTAAAAGTTAAATCAAAAGAAACCTTCTATATTACAGGTAAGGAAGGGCATTATTTAGAAAACGTATCGAGTGCGGATGCCAAAGTATTGTGGCTATCTACACCACCTGTATTTTAATGGACAAGGAGAGAGTATAGATGGAACAGGAAAAGAATAAATTAATTCAATTTCGTCACATTGTGAAAGAATTTGATGGACAAGTTGTATTAAAGGGTATTGATTTAGATATATATGAAAATGAGTTTGTCACTCTGTTAGGGCCTAGTGGATGTGGAAAAACAACTTTATTACGTATTTTAGGTGGTTTTTTAGAACCAAGTGAAGGACAAGTCATCTTAAATGGAGAAGATATTTGTGAGGTTCCGGCTTATAAGCGTGAGTTGAATACAGTTTTCCAAAAATATGCATTATTCCCTCATATGAATGTATATGACAATATTGCGTTTGGTTTAAAAATCAAGAAGGTGAGTAAGGATGTCATTGATCAAAAGGTTATGAAAATGTTGAAGCTGATTGGTCTTGAAGGTTTTGAAAATAAAGATGTTACTTTACTATCTGGTGGTCAGCAGCAACGTGTCGCGATTGCGCGTGCCTTAGTTAATGAGCCAAGCGTATTATTGTTAGATGAGCCACTTAGTGCACTAGATTTGAAACTTCGTAAAGAGATGCAGTATGAATTGAAAAAGATTCAACAAGAAGTAGGAATCACATTTATTTTCGTTACACATGATCAAGAAGAAGCGCTAACAATGTCAGACAAGATCGTTATTATGAAAGATGGCGAGATTCAACAGGTTGGAAGTCCTGAAGATATTTATAATGAGCCTGTCAATCAATATGTTGCCAAGTTTATTGGGGAAAGTAATATTATTCCGGCTCGTATGATTTGCGATAAAAAAGTACGTTTTGATGACATTACATTTGATTGTGTGGATGTTGGATATAAAGAAAATGAACCAGTGGATGTTGTGATTCGTCCAGAAGATATTGATATTGTGGATGTAAAAGATGGCAAGATGACTGGAGAAGTTGAAAGTGTATTATTTAAGGGTGTTCACTATGAAATTATGGTGGAAACAGTTCCTGGTACGCATGTTACGGTAAATATGCACGTAAACAAAAACTATGCGATCACAAGTGAGGATGGAAAAGAAAAAATTTCTGCCAATGACTTCTATCTAGATTTAGAAGATATGAAAGATATTGATGACAAGGAAATCATTGCGCGTGCCGATGCACAAGCCTGGAATCCTGAAACGGATGAATTCATTTCTATTCATGATATTGATACAGATTTAAAACAGGAAGTAGGAGAATATACTGTTACTTTCTCAACAAATAATAAAACTTCGATCACTCGTAAGATTTGGGTTGTAGATCAAAGAGTTGTTGAAAACAAGAAGGCAAATGAAGCTGTATCTGCATTTAACTTCTTTAAAACAGTCGATGAAATCAAGGAATCTATGGCTATTGATACAGATTTGAAGACTTGGGCGAATGCACAAGGTTGGAAGTTGGATGATGAAAACGAGACGGTAGATCTAGATGTAGATTATGATTTTGATCCTGAAACAATTACGGAAGGTGTTTATAAGGTTACTTTCTGGACAACAGGACGTGAATTTAAGATTCATACAACGGATTATGTAGAGGAAGGAAAAGAAGTCGGACTTACTTTCTTTGCAGAAGATATTCATGTTATGGAGAAAATGGGATTCTAGAAAATGAAAAAATTTCAACAATTAGCAATCCCTTATATTGTTTGGGCTTGTATTATGTTGTTGCTTCCGATGTTGCTGATTGCGTTTTATTCAGTCATTCAGCAAGGCAACAGTATTGTGCACTTTAAGCTAACATTGGATAACTATGTTCGTTTCTTTACAGACAAAGATTTCTTGTTGATTTTATGGCGCTCTTTATGGATTGCCATTAAGACAACCATTATTTGTTTGTTGATTGGTTATCCTATCGCATATTTTATTTCAAAAAATAGTCCTAAGATTCAACAAATCTTAGTTCTTGCGATTACACTTCCTACTTGGATCAATATGCTTGTAAGAACATACGCATGGATTGGAATTTTATCAAGCGATGGAATTATTAGTAGCTTTTTAGGTTTGTTTGGAATACACACTGAACTTTTATATACAGAAGCTGCCGTGTTGATTGGTATGGTATATAACTTCTTGCCATTTATGATTCTACAGATCAATACAGCTTTGACGAAGATGGATAAATCTTTATTAGAAGCTGCACAGGATTTGGGGGCCAATAAATTTCAAACTTCTGGAAAGTTATTTTCCCACTTTCTTTACCTGGTGTTGTTTCAGGTATTACACTTGTATTCTTACCTGCCGTAAGCTCATTCTTCATTCCTAAATTATTGGGTGGAGGACAATTCTTCTTGATTGGTAACGTGATTGAAAATCAATTCATTACCGTTGGAGAATGGAACTTTGGTTCCGCAATCTCAATGATCATGGCTATGATCATGATGCTTCTAATGATGCTTGTAAGAAAATTGGAAGAGCGTAATAAGGAGGAAAAATAGACATGTCGAAAGATAAAAGAGTATTAGGTAAAGTAGGCATGGTTTTATTATTGGTGTTCTTTTATGCACCAATATTATTCATGATTATTTTTTTCCTTCAACAGTTCAAAATCATTAACACATTTTACAGGATTCTCATTATGTTGGTATGAGGCTATGCTTAAAAACCATGGTATGATGGAATCTTTGTATGTCACTATTGTGATTGCCTTATTGGCAACGATTATTTCTACAATCATTGGTACGATTACAGCGATTGGTTTATCAAAATCAAAGAAAGTATTGCGTACTTTTATAAGTCAGGTCAATGATTTTCCAATTATGAACCCTGAAATTGTTACAGCCATTGGATTGATGCTTTTATTTATCACTTTCCAAATTGAAAAGGGATTTGTGACATTATTACTTGCACACATCGCTTTCTGTATTCCATATGTGATTTTGAGTATTATGCCAAAAATCAAATCTTTAGATCCAAACCTGGCAGATGCCGCAATGGATCTTGGAGCTACACCTTGGCAGGCTTTAGTAAAAGTTATTGTGCCACAAATTATGCCGGGTATTGTTTCAGGTGCTTTAATTGCGTTTACAATGTCTTTTGATGATTTCGTTATTTCATATTTTGTAACGGGTCAAGGTGTAAAGAACTTGAGTATTATGGTGTATACAATGTCTAAGCGTATTAATCCAAGTGTAAATGCGATTAGTACATTAGTCGTATTGTTGATCACAATCACATTAACAATTGTGAATGTTTTGCCAATGATTCGAAAAAAGGCGAGTCCTTCAAAACAAAATAAACCTTGGAAATGGGCAGTTGCAGGTGTTGTAGTCGTTGGCTTAGTAGCTTCTTTATTTGGTTTAAATAAATCAGCAAGTACTTTACCTTATGCAGGACAGACTTTACATGTATATAACTGGGGTGAATATACTGGAGAAAATATTATTTCTGGTTTTGAAGAATTAACAGGTGCCAAAGTTATTATGGATAACTTTGATTCAAACGAACAAATGTATATCAAGGTTGCCAATGGGGATGCATATGATGTATTGGTTCCTAGTGATTATATGATTCAAAGAATGATGCAGGAAGATATGCTTCAAAAATTAGAACCAGAAACACGTAAAGAGTGCTTAAGTGAATTGATGGAAGCAATCAAGGGACTTCCTTATGATCCAAAGAATGAATATTCAATTCCTTATTTCTGGGGTACTGTTGGAATTGTGTATGATAAGACAAAAGTATCGGAAGAGGACTTGGAAAATGAAGGTTGGAATATTTCTTAGATCAGAAATATAAAGGGGATATCTATCTATATGATTCTGAAAGAGATTCATTTATGATGGCATTAAAAGCACTTGGATATTCAATGAATACGACAAGTGCGGATGAATTGAATGCTGCGTTTAACTGGTTAGTACAATGCGTTCAGACAATGGATCCAGAAATTGTTACGGATGAAATCATTGATAATATGGCACAGGCTAGAAAAGCTCTTGGACTTATTTATTCTGGAGATGCGGCTTATGTCATGTCAGAAAATGAAAATATGGGATTCTATATGCCAACAAGTGGAACAAACCTTTGGTCAGATGCGATGGTTATTCCTAAAAATGCGAAGAATCCTAAGCTTGCGAATGAGTTTATTCGTTATATTACAAGTTATGATGCAGCCATGGATAATTCAAGTTATGTTGGATATACTTCACCAAATAAAGAAGTTACGGAAGAACTTGGTGGCGAAGGTGGAGATTATGATGGTATTAACGCATATACACCTCGTTCAGGTTATGACAAGGATGAAGTGTTCCAATATGATGAAGCCACACGTAAGATCATTGCGGATCTTTGGTCTCGTGTTAAGGTTGCAGCAAGTAATGCACATTAGTCGAAGAAATTATGGTAATCTGCAATTAGGCACCAAGGTCGACTAAAAGGTGTAGGGTTGAAAACCCTATGCGAGTTTAAAGGATTAACTAGGGAGCAGAGATGTTTGAAATCTCTGCTCTTTTTATAATGGGTGATTTGAGTTGGAATAATTCAAATCTTATGTATTTTGTTAATTGGAATTCTAATTCATAGGTTTGTAGATTTCTGGAGCATTCGATTAGTTTTGAATTTCTACCTTTTTTTATTTACGTCCAATCCTTTCAAAAATACTGCAACAAAAAAGATAGAGATATTCACTATAAAAGTATTTAAAGGTTCAATTATCTCTATTTAGTTTTACATTCTTTTATCTTTGTTGAAAAAAACAAATAAAGATGTTGTCGGTGTTTTAGAATTTGATGATTGTATCAACTATGAACCAATCGTACAGCACCGGATCATGATTTCTATGTTCGAAGAAATATTGAAAAACAATATGGTAATGCAGAAATTCCATTTATATTGGTTGAAGAAATATTGATTATTAAAATGTAGTAAACTATGGACATTTATCAAAACTTCGAATTTCTTAAAGAAGAAATAAGAAATTATTAGACTTTTGATGTAATGAATATCAATCTTAACGATATAGATGATTCTTTAGAAACTATGAAAATTAGTTGGGATACCACAAATGTATTTAATGCCCCTATTTCAGATTTGATAAACAGAGATTTAGATATAATGGGTGAAGCTACATCGAATGATGAAAAAGTAATGACTTTTGTGACTTGTAAAATGGTTTCTAATGAATAAATCCGAAATTCATGAAAAGTAAATATAAACATGTTATTCTTTGTTTAGATAAATAGTAATTTTTTGAGGAGATTAAGTTATGGAAGATAAACAAATATTACTTGATAATATAAGTAAAGTGCATACTACTGAAATGGGGATGGATAGAATTAAGAAGAATCTAAAATTGAATACTAATGATGTAGTTGAATTTTGTAAAAATAAAATTTTAGATAAGAATTGTAATATTTATAAGCAGGGTAAAAATTGGTATTGTGAAATTGATAATATTAAAATAACTATTAACTCTTATAGTTATACAATTATTACAGCACATCTAATCAAATAAATTCCAATTTGAAAGTGAGATGAGAATATGTCAGAACAAGAATTAAAAAATTTACAAATTTACATTGGTAAAAGAAATCAAAACCAAACTGATGAACAAGTAATAGATCACATCAAAAAAATAAATGATGAAACACCATTAACTCAAGAAGAATGGCATAAACTAATTTTCCCTAGTTGTAATAATGGTCAGGTTGAAATTTTGAAATTTGTATTAAGTCATATTCAATCTTTAAATAATGTTAAAGAATATATGATTCATACTGTATATGGTAGAAATGAAAATATCAATGAAAATAGAATTGTTGTTTTAAAGGAGTTTATAAAATATTTAACTGATAATAAAGAAGAATGTTTAAATGAAACGATGATAAATGCAGGTTGGTTTGGAGAAACAGAAATTGTTAAATTTTTGATTAAAATGGTGCTAATAAAGGATATAAAAATCAAAATGATTTAGGATATTAGAATGCTCTGAACGAGTAGAGAAGCAATTTAAAGATTCTTCTTTAAAGAATTTTTGAAAAATAATCAATAATACAAATAAATATATATGGAGGTGCATCATCAATGAATCAACTTATGAATAATGGAATGATACAGGAAATAGAAAATATACTTCTAAACGCTAGAAATCATGTTTCGGTTGAAGTAAATCATACTTTGTTAAAAACGTACATGGAAATTGGAAGAATTATTGTGGAAGATGCTGTTTCACATAATAGTGATAATGATTATGAATCCAAAACAATATCTTATCTTTCGAAAGAGCTAACTAAAAAATTTGGTAGAGGATTTTCTCGTGCAAATATTTGGAATATGATTACTTTTTATAAAGAGTACGGAAGCGTTCAGACACTGTCTGAACGACTTAGTTGGTCTCATTATTGTGAATTTTTATCTATTTCTGATAAAGATAAGCGTCACTTTTATGAAATGGAATGTATTAATGCAAAGTGGAGTGTTCGAGAGCTTAGAAGACAAATATCATCATCTCTTTTTGAAAGATTGCTATTATCTAATGGAGATGCAAACAAACAGAAAGTACTAGATTTGGCATTAAAAGGGAATGAGATTGCTAATCCACAGGATATTGTGAAAGATCCATATGTTTTTGAATTTTTAGGGTTACCTGAAGACAAACCGATGATGGAATCAGACCTTGAAGAAGCTCTTGTAAGACAAATTGAAAAATTTCTTTTGGAACTTGGAAAGGGTTTTATGTTTGTTGGAACGCAACAAAGAGTAACCTTTGGTAATGTTCATTATTACGTTGATATGGTTTTCTACAATAAGATTTTAAAATCTTATGTATTAATTGAACTTAAGACTATTAAACTTATGCCTGAAGCAGTTGGACAACTAAATATGTATTTGAATTACTATGCAGCTGAAGTAAATGATGAAGACGATAATCCACCAATTGGACTTATCCTATGTACTGATAAAGGAAATGTGGATATGCAATATGCATTAGGTGGATTAAACAACAATATATTTGCTTCAAAATACGTTACTTATATGCCAGATAAAGAACAATTAATTGCGCAAGTTGAAGCTGTTTTATCAGCAAATTCAAAAGAACATAAATGATGCTCTTTTGTAAGCTCATTTTAATAATTTTCTTCGACTTTTTTTCATTATTATAATAGAATGAATGCATGAATCCGATTATTATTATTTTATTATGCTTTGCTGCTTTAGGCTTATTTGACAAGATGTTTAAGAATCGACTTGGACTAGCCACTTCTTTTGATCGAGGCATTATTACAATGGGCGATTTTATGATGAGCGTAGGAGGCTTTTATTGTATTGCGATTGCGTTTTTAAATGGTCATGCGACGCTGTTCAAAAATAAAGAAATGATTATTTCAAGTTTGTTGGCGCCAGATCTTGGTGGATATTCCATTATAGAGTCGATGACACATTCTGAAAGTGTGCTTATCTTTTGTGGTGTATTATTAACATCCACTTTAGGATGCTTAATTAGTTTTCAATTGCCACTCTTTTTAAATGAGCTGGATACAGATGATTTGAGTCACTATTTAAAAGGCGTTGTGTATGGTATTTTAGGATTATTACCCATTCTTATTGGTTGTGGCTTTTTATTGCATATTGATCATTTTTTGATTGTGTTTTTACCCGTCATTCTTATTTGTGCAATTTTGATAGGATTATTCTTTATTTCTTTTCAAACGTTGATTGTCGTATTGACATTATTTTCTAAGCTTGTACAATTCGTAGGATATATCTTCTTTTTCCTGGTTTGTTTGACATTCTTTTTCAATATGAACTTCACAAACGCAATATTGATCAATGAAGCTTTGCGCATTGTATTTCAAATGAGTATTATTGTCTGTGGATCTTTGGTGTTTTGTGAAATTATATTAAGGAAGTTTTCGAATCAGATTGAAAAGTAGGTCAAATACTAAATATTGACAAATATTCAGTAATGGGAATTATCTTATCTTTTGGAACAAGTATTGCGATGTTACCGCTTTTTTCGAAAATGAATAAAAAAGGTAAGATTTTAATGCTGCCTTTTCTTTGAGTGGAGCATTTGTGTTTGGTGGGCAACTTGGTTTTATTGCCGGAGTAAATCCAAATAGTGTGACTTGGTTTGTGGTTGTAAAGCTTTTAGCTGGAATATTAGGCTTGGTTATAGCGAATGTAATGGAGGAATGATTATGAATTATATGGAATTGATGGAAAAAAGTCGTGAAGTGATGGGGACAAAGTTATGTAAGTCTTGTCCTGTGTGTGATGGAAGGGCATGTCGAAATACGATGCCAGGTCCTGGTGCTAAAGGTATTGGGGATGTTGCGATGCGCAACTATGATGCTTGGAAAAACATTCGTGTAAATATGGATACAATTACAGATAATGAGCCAGTAAGTACAGAATTAGAACTATTTGGTCATACATTTAAGTATCCAATTTTTGCAGGGCCTGTTGGAGCTGTAGGAATGCACTATTCGGATGTATACGATGATAATGGATATAATGATATTTTAGTTCGAGGTTGTATGAATGCGGGTATTTGTGCATTTACAGGAGATGGAAAAGATCCAAATATTATGATCAATGCGACGCGCATCATTAAAGAAAATAATGGTTTTGCGATTCCAACCGTTAAACCTTGGAGTTTAGAAACGTATTTAGAGAAATTAAATCTAGCCTTAGATAGTAATGCCTTTGCGGTAGCGATGGATGTAGATGCAGCTGGACTTCCTTTCTTAAAGGGGTGTCAGCCTCCTGCAGGAAGAATGAATACAGAGCAATTAAAGGCTATTATTTCAAATACACCTGTACCATTTATTGTGAAGGGTGTAATGAGTGTGAAGGGTGCTTTAAAGGCAAAAGAAGCAGGAGCTAGTGCAATTGTGGTTTCGAATCATGGTGGTCGTGTTCAAGATCAGACGCCTGCAACAGCTGAAGTTTTAGAAGAAATTGTTAAGGCGGTCGATGGAAGCATGAAAATCTTTGTGGATGGTGGACTTCGTAATGGCGTCGATATCTTTAAGGCTTTGGCATTAGGTGCAGATGCCGTCATTGTAGCTCGTCCATTCGTGAATGCGATCTATGGAGCAAAAGAAGAAGGTATTCAAGTATTGGTAGATAAACTTGGTAGTGAACTAGTAGATACAATGGAGATGTGTGGGGCTAAAAGCTTAAAAGACATTACTCGTGATATGGTAAGATAGGCAGCTTAAATGCTGCCTTTTTTTTTGATACTTCAGAAAAATGTGTAAAAAAGGTATCTAAAATTACAGAAAAATGTGTTAAATCAATTATAAAAAGCCTGGAAAAATGTGTTAAATAGGTATAGAAAATCATGGAAAAATGTGTTAACTTAAATTCAAGAGGTGGTTTCATGAAGCGAAATGCGATTTTAAAGCTAGTTCAATGGAAAAATAGTCCTGAGAGAAAACCTATGGTATTAAGAGGTGCAAGACAGGTTGGTAAGACTTGGTTGATGAAAGAATTTGGTCAGAATTATTATGATAATTATGTTTATTTTAACTTTGATGAGGAGGATGAACTAAAATCTATTTTTGAAACTAATAAAAATCCAAATCGTATTATCGAACTTCTTTCTATGATCAGTGATGAAAAAATTGAACCTGAAAAAACTTTGATTATATTTGATGAAATTCAGGAGTGTCCTGAAGCATTAAATACGCTTAAATATTTTAAAGAAAAAGCGAATGAATATCATGTGATAACGGCAGGTAGTCTTTTAGGCACATTATTGGCTAAGCCAAAATCATATCCTGTAGGTATGGTTAATCTTTTAGATATTTATCCATTGACGTTTGATGAGTTTTTAAATGCGATAGATTCTGGGTTATATGCATATTATGAAAGTATTCAAAAAGAACAAGTTATTGAACAAATTTTCCATCAACGTTTATTAGATGCTTATAATTATTATCTTATTATTGGTGGTATGCCTGAATGTGTATCTTCATGGATCAAGTATAAAGATCCTGCCATGATATCTAAGATACAAAGAGAATTGATTGAGGTTTATGAAAATGACTTTTCTAAGCATAATGGAAAAGTGAATAGTGGACGTATTTTAATGGTATTCAGAAGTATTGTTTCTCAACTTGCGAAACCCAACGAGAAGTTTATGTATGGTGCTGTTCGTGAAGGGGCTAGAGCTAGAGATTTTGAAGAAGCAATCGAATGGCTTGTGTCAGCTGGTATGTTGAATCGTGTATATAATGTGTCTAAGATGGAACATCCATTATCTGCTTTTGATAAATTGGATCAGTTTAAACTGTTTGTGTTTGATACAGGACTTCTCAAACAAATGGCGGGCGTGGATAATAGCGCGATATTATTGAGAACAGATTATCAATTTAAAGGACCATTGACAGAAAACTATGTTTTACAACAACTTCAAGGACAATTTGAAGTTGAACCCCGATATTATTCGGATAAAAATGGTGAGATTGATTTTGTGGTTCAAAATAAAATGGAAATTATTCCGATTGAAGTAAAGGGTGGTGAGGATAGATCTGCCAATTCTTTTAAGACATATGTCGCAAATAATGCACCTCAACATGCATATCGTTTTTCTAAACGTGGGTATCGTAAGGATGGTGACTTTACAAATCTTCCGTTATACTTGGTTCGAAAAACAAAGGATCTATTATAACTTAAAAAGGTATCAGTTTTAATTTCTGATACCTTTTCTTAATGAAATGATTGCGAGTATTGTATTGATCAAGCACCAAAAAGACCATATATATAGGTCTGAATAGTTACCTGCAAGTACAAAGCCTGTTAATGTAGCTAAACCAAACAGAATAATAAGTGCAATTTTTGTGCCTTTAGAGTTGTTCTTTCTAGATACAATCGATACAATTCCTCCACAAAGCATGCATATACTAACAACAAGTCCTGCACTGCCACTGGATTGTCCACTTTCTTCTAGTGCGTTGGCAAGGCCTGCATCATACTTTGGAATACGACAAATACACTTAATACAATGGAAATGATTCCACTGACTAATTTCCATGTTTTCATAATGATAAAATCCCCTTTCTTAAGTATATTTTAAACTAAGAAATGGGGATAATTGGTATGCTTGTGGCATACATTAATGGTGCGTGATATTTAAGATGTGATTTAAAAGTCGTGGGACTAAGAAAGAAATGTAGATTACGGATCCTATTGATAAAATACCTAACATAAATAATCGCCTCTTTCTTACACCTTTATTGTAGAATTTTCAATGTTTAAATGGTGTTAAAGAATGAGGCGACATATTAAGATTTCATTAAAAGCGAAGGAATTTTTGTAGGTCTGAATTTTGTGCAAGAATCAGGATGTTTTCCGATTCTTCAAAAGTGTGTTCCGCACTAGGTAGTGGGTCAAGAATTCCATTGATTTTAGTGGCTAAAATATTGATGTGGTACTTTCTTCGAATATCAAGTTCTAACATACTTTTTCCTATCCATGAATTTGGCACAGAAATTTCATAAATTGAGTAGTCTGGAGTAAGTTGTACATAGTCAAAGATATTTTCACTTGAGAAACGTACGGCTGCCCAATTACCAATTTGTTTTTCAGGATATACGACTTCATCGGCTCCATTACGCAATAAGAATTTAGCGTGCACATCACGTACGGCTCTTGCGACAACAAGTTTAGCACCATAATCTTTTAATAAGGCGGTTGTTTCTAGTGAGCTTTGAAAGTCATCTCCAATGGCTACAACGCAAAGGTCAAAATTGGATACGCCTAGTGAGTCAACAAAACTTTCGTCGGTGGAATCTCCAATTTGTGCATTTGTGACATAAGAAAGGACTTTGTTGATTTTAGCTTCACTTTTATCAATAGCTAAAACGTCATGTCCTAAATCATATAGTTTTTGTGCCATGTGACGTCCAAAACGTCCCATTCCAATAATTAATACTGATTTCATATTTTCTCCTTTATCCAATTGTGATATTTTCTTGTGGTAAATTTGCGTTTGCGACAACTTGATGTTTAGAAATAGCTAACAGTAAAGTTAATCCTCCAACTCTTCCAAAGAACATCAAGAAAATTAAAATGCAGTGGGATGCACTTGATAGTGTGGGTGTGATTCCTAATGTAAGTCCAACGGTTCCAATGGCAGAGGCCGCTTCAAATAGGGCGTCTAGAATGGGTAGTTGATCGAAGCTGAAATAAGGAGTGCGCCTGTAAAGAATAATACCATAAATAACATAAATAAGGCTGTGGCATTGTTTAATGAGTCTATGGAGATGCGTCTTCCAAAACATTGTGGGTTTTGTTTATGATTGAATACAGCACGAATACTTAGTATCAATACGGCAAGTGTTGTAGTTTTAAAACCTCCGGCCGTACCTTGTGGACTTCCTCCTATCAACATAAGTAGTGTCATAAAGAGGATGCTGCTTTGATTCATTTTGTTTAAATCAATCGTATTAAAGCCGGCTGTTCTTGGGGATACGGCTTGGAAGATTGAAACATTGATTTGATCGGCTAAGCTCATATTCCAATGGCTAAAGTCATTGATGTAAAAGTAGAGCGTGCTAATAATCAATAAAGCGGCTGTCGTAAATAGCACGACTTTAGATTGTAAGGAATATTTGTGCAAATGACGTTTGTATTGAATAACATCTTTCCAGACAAAGAAGCCTAAACCACCAAGTACGATTAATGCTGCAATAACATTGGATATAAGTATGTCGCCATAATAGCTAGTTAGGGATGAATAGGCTTGTTGGGTGCCCATTAAGTCAAATCCAGCATTACAGAAGGCGGAAATAGAATGGAATATGGAATACCATATGCCTTTGACTAGGCCAAAGCGAGGCAGAAAGCGAATGCCTAATAAAATGGCTCCTAATGCTTCTACACATAAGGTAGCTTTAAGAATCCATTTTGTGTTTCGAATAATACCGCCTAGTTTTGGTGCGGAAATAGATTGTTGCATAAAGTATCTTTGTTTAAAACCAATTTTTTTACCACCTAGAACAGATAGGATTATTGCCATAGTAATAACGCCCATACCTCCAGTTTGAATAAGTGTTAAAATGACAAGTTGTCCAAATGGGGACCAATATTGAGCTGTGTCATGCACAATCAGTCCGGTTACACAGGAAGCACTGGTTGAAGTGAATAATGCATCTAAAAAGGGAGCGCCCCTTCCATCGTTTGTGGAAAATGGAAGCATAAGCAAACAGGCACCAATAAATATCATAGTCGCAAAACTGAGGATGATCATTTGTCCTGGGGTAATGCGATTCATACGTTTCTTAAACATAAAACCACCTATCCTAATATCTCAACACATTCTACACTAGTCTGCATTAAGATTTTATAAAAATATTCTAACACTATATTAAGACAATGTTAAGATACTTGGTTCTTTGTGGGCTTGTTTTGTGGGTTTGTGTTATACTTGTCGTATGGCTAGTGTATTATTATGTTTATCGACTTCAAAATATAATTCAAGAGTGATTGAAAAAGGGGCTCAAATTGCGAAGAACAGTCATGCGACGTTAAGTGCTGTTTATGTGCAGACCCCAAAAGATGAAAGTATGAGTGCGGCATCAAAGAGTTGTTTGCGTGAAAATATTAAGTTTGCGGAGAGTAAGGGAGCTAAAGTTACAATTCTTTATGGGCACAATAAGATTCGACAGATTGTTGAATATGTGGATGTTTCACAAGTGGATTGCGTAGTTATAGAAAAGAGTCTTGCCTCACAGGCTTTATTTAGATTGCGTGACATTGATGTATATTCTGTGAATTATCCTCATGACTATCGGCGTTTGTTTTATTTTGACTTTAGTTCTTTTCGTTTTTCCTTTAAAGATCTGTTAAAGATGATTTTGATTCTTATTCTTTGTACGCTAATTGGCAAGGGATTTATGCACTTTCAATTCTTGATTACGACACCCATTATGATTTATATCTTGGGGATTGTATTTGTATCTATTTGGACAAGTGGATATATCTATAGTTTATTGGCATCTTTATTTTCAGTATTATGTTTTAACTTTTTCTTTACATACCCCTATTTTTCTTTGTTGAGTGATCCAAGCTATATTACGACATATATTGTAATGTTTGTGGTGGCTATGTCTTCAAGTTCATTAATGACAAGGTTAAAGAAACAGTCTTTTGAGAATGCCAAACAAGTATATCGTACGCAAGTCTTATTGGAGATGAGCCAGATGCTTCAAAAGGCGAATGATATGAATGCGATTTATGCGTCCATGTTAAAACAGCTGCATAAATTGTTGGATACAGATTTAGTTTTGTATCCACATAATGATGAGCCTATTTTACTTGGACAATGTCCGATAGAGACAAATATTGTGGCTTGGGTATATGAAAATAAACATGAAGCTGGTAAAACAACAAGTTATCATTCGGATTCGATGTGTTTATATTTGCCTATAAATGGAACGCATGAAGTATTAGGTGTGGTTGGAATTGTTTTAAAAGATAAGATGGATTCTTTTGAAAAGAATTTGTGGCTTGCGATATTGGATGAGTGTGGTATGGCTTTAGAAAAGGAAAGGATTCGTCTAGAAAATCTAAAGATTGAGCAGCAAGCTAAACAAGAAGCGTTGCGAGCCGATTTATTGCGTATGATTTCGCATGATTTAAGAACGCCATTAACATCTATATCTGGTAATGCAGGTTTATTGTTGGAAAACGAGAATGCGTTTTCTTTAGAAAAGAAGAAGGAATTGTATCAGGATATTTATAATGATGCGATGTGGCTTTATGATTTGGTGGAAAACTTATTGTTTATAACGAGAATTGAAAATGGTACGATGCAGTTGAATCAACAACCAGAAATGATTGAGGATATTTTTAGAGAGGCGATTCATCATTTAGGACGTAATAAGCGTAATCATAATATTTCTATGCATTTAGAGAATGATTTGTTGATGGCCAATATGGATGCGCGTTTGATTATTCAAGTATTAGTGAATTTAATGAATAATGCGATTAAATATACGCCAGAGAATTCTAAAATTGTTTTGAGCGCAAAACGAATTGAGAATAAGATATTAATTGAAGTTCAAGATGATGGAAATGGTGTTTACATCCAGATCAATTGTTTGAAATGTTCTATACGGAAAATAATCATAGTGGAGATACAAGACGAGGTATGGGTTTAGGTTTATCTTTGTGTAAGTCGATTGTTTTAGCGCATGGTGGTAAGATTTGGGTAGAAAATGTAAATCCTCATGGTGCTTGTTTTAAATTTTTATTGGACGCAGTGGAGGTGAATCTTTATGAATAAAGTACAAATATTAGTTATTGAAGATGATGTTGCGGTTGGAAATTTGATTACGACAACACTTGAGATGGAAAACTATCAGTTTCGTCTGGCAAAAACAGCGAAACAAGGTATTATGAATGTTCTTTCTTATAATCCTGACATTATGCTTCTAGACTTAGGCTTACCGGATATGGATGGTTTGGAAGTTATAAAGAAGGTTCGTTCTTGGTCAAATATTCCAATTATTGTGGTTTCGGCAAGAAGTGAAGATCAAGATAAAGTACAAGCTTTAGATTTAGGGGCCGATGACTATTTGACAAAACCATTTTCAGTGGATGAATTGTTGGCTAGACTTCGTGTAACGATTCGAAGATTAAATAATAGTCAGACCATAAGTGTAAATGAGAGTGTATATGAAAATGGAGATTTGACAATCAATTATGCGCAGGGTTGTGTATATGAGAATGGGCATGAAATCCATTTAACGCCGATTGAATATAAATTATTGTGTGTTTTAGCTAAAAATACCGATAAGGTTTTAACACATAATTATATCATGCAAGAAGTATGGGGAAGTGTTCAAGGTACAGAAACGCCAAGTCTTCGTGTGTTTATGGCTACTTTGCGTAAAAAGATTGAGCCGGATACCTCAAATCCTAAATATATTCAGACACATGTGGGTGTTGGATATCGTATGTTGAATCAGACAGAAAAAGCAGGTCAAACAAACGAATCACTATCATAATAATGGTAGGGTTCGCTATTATTTTAGAGCATTATAGATAAAATAATGCTTATAATTCTCTAAAATGCATAGATTTAATGTAACTTTAGAGGATTATAAGCATTTTTGATCATTTTGTTAAAAATATTACAATACTATTCAGGTTCTGAAATCATCTTTAATGACGTTTGCTAGTGTCTTCGCATGTTTAGATAGAGTGAAATAATAATTGTGATAACTCCAGATGTGATTAATGCCATAATGGTTTTATTGATGCATAGAAGGATCAATATACTAAATAAGCTGACAATCGTAAATAGGAAGATTTCAATTTTTAATAGAATGGGATACATCAACAATGAATCGCGAAAACTAATTTTTTCGTATTGTGGTTCATTGTTTTTAATAGTCTTTTTTCATATATAAATAGAATTTGACTAAAGAGCACGACAAAAACGAGGTATATGACATTAAAAAAGATTTCTTTAAAGAAAAGTGCACTGCACGTTAAAAACATGACAAGAATGGTTCCGATTCTTGGCAGGTACACGTAATAATTATATTTCATAGATTTGTTTCCTTTCTTTTATTATGCCATAATCATTTCACTTGAAATATACCTGTAGGGGGTATATCATTATGCCGAGGTGATATGAATGAGTGAGTGTTGTCATCATAAACATCAGCCTAGAGATGAGAAAGAAATCAAACAATTGACGAATCGTCTTCATCGTATGGTAGGACAATTAAATGGAATTGAAAATATGTTGAAGGAGAATCGGTATTGTGGCGATATCTTGGTTCAGGTAGCGGCTGTAGAGAGTGCTTTGCAGGCGTTTGGATATATTGTTTTGCAGGAACATTTGAATACGTGCGTCGTTGAGGACGTTCAAAATGGAAATACAGAAATTATGAGTGAGGTTATAGATTTAGTAAAGAAGTTAAAGTAGGTGGTTTTAATGGAAGAAAAATTTGATGTGACAGGCATGACTTGTGCAGCTTGTCAGGCTAATGTAACTCGTGTTGTGAGTAAATTAGATGGTGTGAGTCATTGTGATGTTTCTTTATTATCGAATTCAATGAAGGTTGAATTTGATCAAGATAAGGTGAATGAACAAGTGATTTGTGAAGCTGTAAAACAAATTGGCTATGGAGCTAGTGTGCATGGTGAAAAGGGTGAAGTTAAAAAGGAATGGCAGAATCGTCAGAACCGTGTTGAATCGGATCAAAGAAGTGCTAAACAAAGATTGATTTTAAGTTTAGTTTTATTGATTCCATTACTTGTGATTGCGATGGGACCTATGGTAGGTCTTCCAATTCTAGAGGGTATGGAATGGATGATGGTTTCAGCTTTAACACAGTTGATTCTATGTCTATTTATATTATTTATTCAAAGACATTTCTTTATTACGGGATTTAAAGCTTTAATTAAAAAGTCGGCCAATATGGATTCTTTGGTTGCGATGGGTTCAGGTGCAAGCTTTGTGTATGGCTTAGTCGGCATTTATCAAATGGCTTATTATTTTGGTGTACAGAATATGGAAATGGCGCATATGGCTATGCACTCTTTATACTTTGAATCGGCTGCAACAATTGTGACTTTGGTCAGCGTCGGAAAGTATTTAGAGTCTAGATCCAAGGCAAAAACGAGTGATGCGCTAGATAAATTGGTGGATTGGCGCCAAAGAATGCGACGATTTTAAGGGATGGTAAAGAAGTCGTTGTTTCAAGTGAGAGTATTCGAATTCATGATATAGTTGTGATTCGTCCAGGACAAAGAATTCCTGTGGATGGTAAAGTTGTTTCTGGTACAGGTTATGTGGATCAGTCGGCGATTACGGGTGAGAGTCTTCCGGTAGAAAAGAATGTAGGGGATTCTGTTATTTCAGCTACCATGAATGAGAATGGTACTTTTCAGTTTGAGGCTGAAAGGTAGGACAAGATACAACTTTGGCTAAGATTATTCAGTTAGTTGATGATGCAGGAAATTCAAAGGCACCTATTGCTCGTTTGGCAGATAAAGTCAGTGGTGTATTTGTTCCAGTTGTGATTTTGATCGCATTGATTACATTTGTCGTATGGTTAATAAGTGGTCAAACGATTCAATTTGCGCTTTCCAATGCGATTAGTGTATTGGTTATTTCTTGTCCTTGTGCCTTAGGTTTAGCAACTCCAGTTGCGATCATGGTAGGTACAGGTAAAGCTGCAGAGAATGGTATCTTAATTAAGTCGGCTGCCATATTAGAACAGCTACATTCGATTGATACAATTGTATTGGATAAGACGGGTACAATTACTTCAGGAAAGCCAAGTGTGCAAGGCATTAAGGTTTATACAAATATAAGCGAAAATGATTTTATTTCAATGGCGGCAAGCTAGAGAGTGGTTCTTTACATCCTTTAGGACAGGCCATTGTGGAATATGCGAAAGATAAAAATATGAATCTAGAACAACCAGAAAACTTCACAAATATTTCGGGTCGTGGTATTCAGGCTAAGCTAAATGGACATGTGTATTTGGCAGGAAATAAAAGGTTATTAGAAGAGAAAAATATTCGAATAAATCAAAATGTTTTATCAGACTTAGATGCTTATGCAAGTTTAGGTCAAACACCATTGATTTTTGTGGAAGATCAAAATGTGATTGGTTTAATTAGTGTGGCAGATACAGTGTGCAGCACAAGTCAGGTTGCATTAGAGCAGTTTAAACAAAAAAATATGCATGTGGTTATGTTGACGGGCGACAACAAAAAGACGGCTGAAGCAATAGGTAAATCTTTAAGTGTGGATGAAGTCATCAGTGATGTGTTACCACAAGATAAAGAGAGTGTGATTCGTAAGCTTCAAGAACAAGGTAAGAAGGTTATGATGGTTGGTGATGGAATTAATGATGCGCCTGCTTTAATGCGTGCTGATATTGGAGTTGCGATTGGTGCTGGAACCGATATTGCCTTAGATAGTGCGGATGTGATTTTGATGAAGAGTTCATTATTAGATGTTGTAACGGCAATTGATTTATCAAGTGATGTTATTAAAAATATTAAGATGAATCTATTTTGGGCTTTCTTCTATAACATTTTAGGAATCCCAGTTGCGGCAGGTTTGTTGTATCCAGCATTTGGACTTCGATTATCACCAATGATTGGTTCGGCATGTATGTCTTTGAGTAGTGTTTGTGTTGTCACAAACGCTTTACGACTTCGTTATTTTAAACCTAGAATTGAAATGGAAGAAGTCAAAACATTCACAATGCATATTGATGGTATGTCTTGTGGGCATTGTGCATGGTTGGTTGAGGATGCTTTGAAGAAAGTTCCCAATGTAAAAGAGGTTCGTGTGGATTATAATTTGGGTAAGGCCGATATTGATTATGTGCAACAAGTAAATATGGTGGCTTTAAAACAAGCAGTTAAAGATGCGGGTTATATTCCCGTTGAATATAAGGAGGAAAAGAAAATGAAAAAAATAGTAACAGTTGATGGCATGATGTGCATGCATTGTGTGGCACATGTAAAGGATGCATTAAGTAAAGTGGAAGGTGTAAGTGATGTAGTGGTTAGTTTAGATGAAAAAACAGCTACATTAAATTGTACAGAGAATGTCACAGATCAGATGTTGAGTGATGCCGTGACAAATGCAGGATATACAGTCATTTCTGTAAAATAAAGAATCATAAAAATTAAAAAAGTCAAGACTTGTAAGCGGATTCAGAATATTCTATGATAGACGTCGAGGGAGACGCAAAATGGAATGTTTTATTGATGGGAAATCCACTTGCGAAAGAACTTTCTGGAATCGCTTGAATGTTTTGGCAAACTTTCAACAAAAAGAAATGATAATGGATGGTTTGAAAGTTCGTGTTGCAGAAAGTGTATATTGGATTCAACCAAAGAAGGATAGTTCGTTTGAATTATTCTTTTTTTGACAGTTGGATGACATGAAAATGTCAATATTATCTTTATATAAAGTGAAAATATATGTTTTTAAAATAAATCAAATGTTGTATGGGATTTTGATTTTTATTGTGGAAATACATTCGGTTTCTTTGTATAATACATATAGAGAACGACTACTGGAAAAGCAGTGGTTACTCTGAAATAAAATTAATGCTGAAGCACTAATCTTTTTCCATTGTCACTGGTGATTAGTGCTTTTTGCATTTTTCTTTAATAATCAATGTTACTTTTAGTATTTCTACCAGGGCAAATAACACAAAAGCAACATCAATATGTAGATATATATACATAAGCTTTCCTCCTGTAAAAAAATAGAAAGATCTACTTACCTGGAACTCAAGATTCAAGGCTTCAAATCTCCTTAACAAGAGGTAACCACCAACCACATCCAGTAGCCAATTTCAATTATAAAACTTCAATGTGAAAACATTATTAATTCCTGTGAATTTGTTGATTATTTGACAACTTGGCAAAAGAAAAGCAAGTATTTGTTCTTTATATAAAGATGAAATACTCGTTTTTAGGTATTTTAAAATGTTGTATGGGATTATAATATGTCTTTTAATTTCTTGATTAATCCTAAATCTGCAGGTAGCCAATCTACTGAATCTAATGTTTCTTTAGTAAGCCATTTGGCAGATTCGTGTTCTAATAGAGTTAAATTTCCTTCAAGGATCGTACAAATGAAACATTCCATAGATAGGTGGAAGTTTGGATAGTCATATTCGACGGTATCAAAGTATTCTTCGACTTGAATGGTTGTATCTAATTCTTCTTTGATCTCACGAACAATGGCTTGTCTACTTGTTTCATTCGGTTCTACTTTTCCGCCTGGAAATTCCCATCCGTCTTTGAATTCGCCATAGCCTCTTTGGGTGGCAAATATTTTATTACCATCTTTAATAATAGCGGCCACTACGTGTATTGTTTTCAAAAAATCACTCCTCTACAATATATCGATAAATGTCTTCTCTTACGGGTGTATCTAATTGCCATAAGATTTCGACGGCTGTTTTTTGTGTGTTTGGCATCATAAACTGTTTTGTCTTATCAATTTCTGCTTGCATGTTACCTAAATAATAGAATTCTTTACTTGTTTTATCATCTTTGTTTTTTCGCACAAACAAATGAACTTCAATGCCTCTTTCTTTGGCGTATAAAAAGTTTTGTACGTCATCACTACTTGTCGTTCTTCCGGATTTGGATATCGCAATCAATTGACTTTCATTGATAAATGATCTTCATATTTGATGGTATCTTGAATGTCATTTGCCTTGTCATAATTGATAAAGACAGGGAATGTTTTGGTTGTTTGATCATATTTGTATCCGCCAATATTTAATGGAACTTCATTGTGTTGCCAATTTAATAAGCGACAGGCATCTTCATATGTATATTTTTGGTAGAGTACAAAGTTTGTATCTTTATATGCATTCTTAAAATGTTTATTATATTGATCCAATGCATATTCAATGATTTCTTTTACCATGGATTTAAATTCGTTGTTTTCTAGACATGTCTTAAATGGTTTTGAAATTTTCGTATCTTCAATAAAAATACAATCTTTAAAAGTATTCTTTCCAGATCCCGTTGGAAATTCGTTGGTAAAAATATTGATTACATTTGTATATTCATTTTTTGATAGATTATTAGGGAATATATCAATTTTATCTTCTAAAATATTGCTTAATATTTCAAGTTCAATCTTTCTTTTTCCATTGGCTAGTTTTGTACAAATAAATTTAATAAAACTTTCTTCAAGTTCATTCAATCTTATTTTATAATCCTTTTCATATTTCTTTAAAAAGGCATAGTAAGATCCTAATAATTTGTTGTCGAAAATTCTTTGCACGTCAATTTCTCCATAAGTTTCAAAATCCATAAGAGTAGGAATTCTTCCAAGTTTGTTCTTTAGATTCTTATAGCTATCTTTAATGAGTTTGATATCCGCAAAGTTGGCTGTATCAATCGACGCAAAGATTTGTTTTTTACTGATTTCATCAAAGTGAATTGTACTCGATCCTGGAATAATTCTTTCACCTTCTAATACATAGCGTCGAATGTTGTCTTTATTATAAGAACGATCTCCAGATAGGGCGATTGGAATCATAAGTTGTTTTTGTAGTTTCCGATGAAGTCTAGAATGACAACATATTCTTTGTCTTGTGATTTTCTTAATCCTCGACCTAATTGTTGCACAAAAACGATAGGCGATTGTGTGGGTCTTAAAAGGACGACTTGATTGATTTCAGGAATGTCGACACCTTCATTAAAAATGTCTACAGTTAATATGTATTGTAGATAGTCACTTCTTGTATCGGATACTAAGCGATCAATCGCATCTTCTCTTTTTTCTTGACTGTCTTCTCCACTTAAGGCTAGGGTTCTATAGCCTCTCAAATTTAATCTTTCACTAAGGGCAGCCGCTTCTTTTTTGGAGCTGCAAAACATGAGTCCTTTGACTCTTTCTCCGCTATAGCCATAATAATTAGTTTGTTTGATAATGTAGTCAACTCTTTGATTGGATGTTAAATAGTTAAAATCCGTAAAATCCGTTTCATTTCCGTCTGTTAAAAAGTCGGTAATGCCAAAATAGTGGAATGGACATAATAAGTTTTCTTCTAGAGCTTGTTGAAGACGTATTTCATAGGCGATATTATGGTCGAAGGCTGCATATACATCAAAGTCATCGGTTCTTTCTGGGCTTGCGCTCATTCCTAACCAGAATTTTGGCTTAAAGTATTCCATGATTTCTTGATAGCTTTTAGCTCCAATGCGGTGTGCTTCATCAATGATGATGGTATCAAATGTATCAGGGGCAAAACTAGAATACACTTCTTTTTTAGACATCATTTGCATGGTTGCGAACAAGTAGTCTACATTGGTATCTTTACTATTTCCAGATAAAAGTCCAAATGTTTTGGATTTTCCAAATACATTTTTGTAGCTTTGAAGAGCTTGTTTGGCAATTTGTTCTCTATGCACTAAAAATAGAGCTTTCTTGGGATTTTGGTCTTGTAAGGCAAAGGCAGAGGCATAGGTTTTGCCGGTTCCGGTAGCTGAGATTAAAAGTGCTTTTGATTCATTTGAATTGCGAATGTTTCTAAGACTTGAAATAAAAGCCTGTTGCATAGAATTTGGGATCAGTTGTTTAGAAGGTAATTTAATTTCTTCTTTTTGTTTCACCTTTTTGTATTCTTCATAATGCACTCTATATGCACCAATAAATGCATTGTAGGAATATGTATTTGGATGATTCCATAATTCTTCAAATTCATCTAACATTTCGGAAACGAATTCTCCGGATTTTGTGGACACATTTTTGTGTTCCATTCTCGATTTGTAGTAAGTGCTGTATTTGTCATATTACTAGAACCTATAAGGATCTTATAGATTTCATTTGATTGAAAGATATATCCCTTGGTATGAAAGCCATTCTTTGAGTCGGGTACTAGGTACATTTTAAGTTCAATATTTGAAAATGTAGCGAGTTTATCTAATGCTTTTGGATCACTAAATGCCAAATAGTCCGTTGTTAGAATTTTACCTTTGATGCCTTTATCTTCTAAAGTACGAAGCGTTTGAAGTAAGGGGGTAATACCTCCCATCGTAATGAAGGCTACACTGATTAAAAAGGAGTCGCAGTGTAATAGTTCATCTTCAATGGTGCTTAATACTTTTCTTCCATTCTTATAATCGTTTGAAATAAATTGAGGTCGATATAATACGTTGGAAGATATATTTTTGTCTATAAATGCGGTGGATAATCCGCTTTGTATATTTTGATAGTTCATACCTAACATTATACCAGCATTAAAATGAAATCATAGATCGAAAAGGTTATAATAACAGTATAAGACCAGAGGTATATTGAATGGAAAATATAATAATTTCAAAAGAGTTTCTAGATTGGTATGAATATTATAATGAATGTAAAGAAAAGTATTCAAGTTTAGTAAATGATGTAGAGGATAAATTGATTTGTGGTAAATATAAAGATATTGAACTTCCTTTTTCAAATATGAACACGAAAAATTTGAATCGTGATATATCGAACTTAGAAAAGATTCAAGTGCTTATGATGCAGGGGAGTACAAGTCAGATTAATGTAGAAATAGAGCTTGTAAAGGAGAAGATGTCAGAGTCTTGTTTAAATGTAAATTTTGGTATATTGTGCAATCCTTTGGCAAGTACGCTATATCGTATGATTTTGGATTCGAGTAGAGTTAAGAAACATATTGAGGATGTTTCTAAACGATGTAAAGAAAATGATTTCTATACTTCTGTGTTTGTTCCTGTTTACTTAAGGCATTTCTATGCATGTATTTGCGAAGAGTGTATTAAGGGATATAGTTCGTATGAGTTTGTTCAATCTGTTGATTCTTTAATTGAAGAAGATAAGTTTAGTGAAGCTTGTAGTCTTTGTCCAATCTATGAAGAGATTTATATTCATGCTAATAAAAAGGGTATACTAACTAAAAAGTTAATACAGGTAATGCATCAGTATGGTGTGGATGTACCTGTTATTAAAAAAGAAACGAAACTGCCTAATGTACCTACAAAAGCAGAAAGAAAGAAGTCTAAGAAATTAGATATTGAAATGCGTAAAAAGATTGTAGGGGATGGTGTTAAGAAAATCTTGGATATGAGTGATGAGGAGCTTATATCTCGTTATGATGGTAAGTCAGAGGATGAGGTTCAAGAAATGCTTTATGAGGAGCCTTGGTGCGAGGATGATTATTTTGATGATGATCTACTTGCGTTTCTTAGCGTATTAACATGTATGAGTTTTGATTTTGAGAATGTCTTTATTAATTGGCTAGCTCATTTTATATTTATAAGATTACTTGATATACATAAGAAAGTGATGGTTGAACCACCTAAAATGGTGAAGACAACTCCGTCTAAAGCACAATCTTCAAAGGTTCGTAAGGTAAATCAGAGTGGCATTTCATCTAATAAGAGTGTAACAAGATCTTCAAAGATTTGTAGTGAGCATGTGAGTCAATTTTCGAGAAAGGTAAATCAAGCTAGGGCTTCAGTAGCTATTAAACAGAAGGAAACATCAAATGGTAAGGGTGGAATTATTTTCTTGATCATTATTGGACTTCTGTTTGGATATGGATATATTTCTTTGAAAAAGGAAGAGGCAGAATGGGATATGCACAGAAGCAGTATCGTATTGAGAGTAGACGAAAAGCTGAACAAAATGAATTTAGGGCAAGGGAAGAAAAGCGTAAAAAGAAAGAGGGACAAAGTTCAAACTCATCATCTTCTTCGTCTTCATCTTATGATGAAGGAAGTGATGATGCATATTCTGGTGATTATGATGAGAATCGTTACGATAATGATGAAGTTATCGTGATGGTGTAGATGATATGTTGGATGAACTGGGAGAATAAAGAAATATACAGTAAAAGAATTGTTGAACATTTGTATACTTTAGAGTATACTACTCGTAAGTATACAAATGCGAAGGATGTGATTTGATGTTAGGAAGAAAAGAAGAATTAAATCATTTGAATGAATTATATAATAGTGATTGTTTTGAATATTTAGTCATGTATGGTCGAAGAAGAGTTGGTAAAACAACAATTCTTCAGGAGTTTGCCGAACATTCGAATTCAATATTTTTTCCTGCTCGAGAAAAGAATGATGCGCTAAATTTAGAGGACTTTTCTAAAGTGATTCAGTATCATTTTGATAAGAATTTCATAGCGTCATTTAAAAGTTGGGAGGATGCATTCAATTATATTGGAGAGAAGCTACTGAAAAAATTGCCGTGATAATTGATGAATTTCCTTATATTATTGATGAGAATCCTTCTGTAAAGTCAATATTGCAGCATGTGATTGATCATAACTGGAAAAAGAAAAATATATTTTTAATTTTGTGTGGATCTTCTGTAAGTATTATGGAAAGTGATGTAATGGGTAGAAAAAGTCCGCTTCATGACCGACAAACATCGACTTTAGAAATAAAACCATTTGATTATCTAGAGAGTAGTGCGTTTTTTCCTGGATATAGTAATGAAGATAAATTGTTGGCGTATGGAATATTGGGTGGGATTCCAAGATATTTAGAGGCTTTTGATCCCAATCTATCCATTAAAAAAAATATAGCGAATAAAATTATTCGTAATGGAGCTTATCTTTATGAAGAACCGGATAATTTATTAAAGACAGAATTAAGAGAAACTAATGTGTATAGTAGTATATTAGCTGCCATTGCGAATGGAAGAAATAAAGTGGTTGATATTGCGGACTATATTCATGAGGAGCGTACAAAGGTATCTAAATATTTGATTACGCTACAAACACTTCGTTTGATTGAAAAAAGGATTCCTTGTGGTGATAAAGAAACGAGCAAGAAGTCGATTTATGTGATTAAGGATAATTTCTTTAAATTTTGGTTTCGCTATGAATTCACAAACAATTCTTACTATGCCATGTTAGGAGCAAATGATGCGTCTAAGGAAATTATGGAAGATATAAGCAATCTAATGGGGGATGTGTTTGAGGATATTTGTAAAGAATATTTGATTCGTTTGGCTAAATGTAGAAAGCTTCCTTTCATACCTTATCATTTGGGTAAATGGTGGGGTACAAATCCAGCTTTAAAAGCACAGGACGATGTAGATTTGCTTGCGTTGGACCGTACTGGTAAAAAAGGTATTTTTGTGGAGTGTAAGTTCACTTCTTCGCCAATGCCATATGATGAGTATGAAGATTTAGTAATGGCTACAAAAGCATTTCCAAATCTAGAAGAGAAATATTTGTGGTTTATTAGTAAATCTGGGTATTCAGATTCAGTAGTAAGGCAAGCAAAAAAAGATGGAGCTGTATTACTAACGATTGATGATTTATTTGAATTTTAGCCTTTCGACTTGTTCGGAAGGCTTTTTGTCTCGTGAATAAGACAAAAAAATATAAATAATGTCTTGTGGTTAAGACAAAAAAGTGTTAATAGTGTCTTGTAAGTAAGACAATATCTAAATATAATAAGGTAAAGGAGGTTGGTGCATATGAATCGAGATATTTTGAAACAAATAATAATTGATCAAAAGGAAATGTATCTTGATAATTCATTGATTTCTAGGGATTATGATCTAGAAGAAAATGTAAACTATTGTTTTGTCGGTATTCGAAGAACGGGAAATCATATATGATGTATCAACAGATTCACAACTTAATGAATGATGGAATTTCATCGTCGCAAATAGTATATGTTAACTTCGAAGATGAGCGTCTATTGGAGATTGGTGTGGATGATTTAAATACTATATTAGAGATTGGTATTGAATTTTCTGGCTCGAAAGGGAAACCATACTTATTTTTAGATGAGATTCAGAATGTTGATGGTTGGGAAAAATTTGTTCGTAGAGTTGCGGATATGAAATATCGAATCAATATCACAGGAAGCAATAGTAAGATGCTAAGTAAAGAAATAGCTTCTACTTTAGGTGGAAGATTCATGATTGTGAATGTATTTCCATATTCATTTAAGGAATATTTGAGTGCAAATCATATTGAGAATATAATGGTTGATCAAATAGGTACAAAAAAGCGTGCAGATATTGTAAGTCAATATGAACAGTATGTGACTTATGGAGCTTTTCCTGAATTGGTGGATATTAAAAATAAAAGACCATTTTTAAATAATATTTATCAAACTGTTTATTTACAGGATATTATTACAAGAAACAAAATTACAAATGATTTTGCGGTTCGATTAATTTTAAAGAAGATTGCTGAGTCTGTAACGAAAGCTTTGTCTTTTAATCGATTAACGAATATAGTGAAAAGTACTGGTATTTCGATTGGAAAACAAACGGTAATCAATTATGTAGGACATATGTTAGATTCATATTTAATATTTTCACTACAGAACTATGCATCAAAAAAACATCACCAAAATATTATTTCATGGATACTGGACTGTTGGGGTTGATGTTGTTGGATTGCAAAACAGCTCAATTGGAAAATTTGGTTGCGGTTGAGCTGATTCGAAGATATGGATTTGAAGTGTGTATTTCTTTGAAAATAATATCGAAGTAGATTTTTATGTTCCAAGTGAAAATTTGGCAATACAAGTGAGTATGCAAGTATTAGATGATGTAGATACTTTAAAACGTGAAACGAAGGCGTTCGTGAAATTGAATCAATTTATCCCGGATACAAAGTGTCTTCTTATCACAAATAGTGAGGAAACTACATTAAAATGTGATGATATTGAGATTGATATGATTCCTGCATGGAAGTGGTTGTTAGATTAGAAAAGGAGATTGACATGTGAGTCGATCTCCTTTAATCCTTCATTGTGATATATTCATAGGTTGGTGTGAAGTTTTGGCTGTCTTGAAGCTTATAGTACTGCATAAAAATGCGTGTCATAATATTTGGAATTTCTGCTTCTGTTGGTTGGGATAGAATAATCAAATATTGCATGGCACTATAGCGTGTACAAACATCGACTTTTCGAATGTTTTTATGGATGGCTTCACCCATATGTGTTAAGGCTTCTTCAATTTTTTCAATATATGGAAGTGTGTCTTCTACAGTTTCCATAGTGACCATCACCAAATAACAACAAGAATGATTTCGAACCATTAATTGGTGTATGTATTCATAGTGTCGAGTAAATTCTCTAAAGTCTAGACTTAAAGCGCCTGTATAGCTTCCACTTGTTTGTAGGGATTTGGCGATTTGTTTTAGGTCTGCCGTATTATTGGATGTATTTTTATGTTGAATTTGATTGTAGAAAGAATAGTTGTTTTTACCGTTTTGTTTCACATAATATAAGGCTTTGTCTGCTTTTGAACAAGCATCTTCAAAATTATCATTTTTTGTGGTCATGAGCATACCTGCAGAGAGTGTCGCAAAATGAATTTCATGATCGTTTTCTACAATACCTTTGAATTGTTCGATTAAATCGGACATGATAGTTTCGGTTTCTTCAATACTTACTTTTGGTAAGAATAGAAGGAATTCGTCTCCGCCCATTCTGCATGTAATTTTATCAAATGGGATGTTTAATAATAGTTTTCCTAAGCTTTTTAAAGCTCGATCTCCTGCTTTATGTCCATAGACATCATTGATTTTCTTAAGATTATCCATATCTAAAAAGATAAGGCATCCCGTTGTTTTTTGCATCGCAATCGCTATATACTTTTGGCCTATACTACGTACAGGAAGGCCTGTAAGATAGTCGTAGTTCTTTGTTTCTTCCTGATTTTTAATAGTCGATACAACGTCGGATATAAATTTATCGATTGTATTTTCTTGAACCGGAATAATTTCGTGTTCTAAGTTAAATAAAGATCCATCGTCCATGAGTTTAAGAAAGATTTGGGTGATTTCAGGATCAAATTGTGTACCTGCATTCTTTTTGATTTCTTCTTTAATTTGTTCAATACTAAGCGCATTACGATAGATTCTTTTTGAATTCATGGCATCATAGCTATCGGCAAGTGTAATGATACGTGCTTGAATTGGAATCTCATTTCCTTTAAGTCCATCGGGATAGCCAGTACCATCATAGTGTTCATGATGACTTCTTGTGACTTCACCTAAGTGAGGTATGATTGTGATATCTTTTAGGATGTCTTGTCCAATAATCGGATGTTGTTTAATTAAATTGAATTCTTCATCCGTTAATTGTCCAGGCTTATTAAGAATTTGATCGGGAATACCAATCTTTCCAATGTCATGTAGATAAGCACAGCTTTTAATATTTTCAATTTCCTGATTTGTCCAGCCAAGATTTTTGGCAATTAAAGCAGCATATTGAGCAACACGCCTTGAATGACCACGTGTATATTCGTCTTTTGCCTCAATCGTTGTCGAAAGAGATTGCATCATTTGAAGTGTTATTTTTTTGTTTTCTTTCTTTTCAATTTCCAATTCCTTTTGATGACGTGTTTGTTCCACAACATGAATTTTATGGATGGTACGAACAATGTTTGCGAGTAGTAATATGATCATGCCAATACCCGTAAAGAGGCCAGAAACCATAGATACAAAATAAACGGATATACCTTCAATGGCTACGCAGATTAAAACTAAAAAGAGTCCGAAAAGTAAGAAGTAGTCTGAGCGGGATTTACTTGTTGAATGTATATATTGATATAAATGAATAAATACCATAATAAATACGCAGATCAGAATGCATTGGGCAACGGGCAATGTTTCAATGTAGTCTTTGACTTTTGTCAAATATAGGATGGATGAAACTACAAAGTTTAAAAGGGCAATGTAGCAATATATTTATAGAGCTTTCGATGTTTTCCATTTTGGATGCTATCGGCATAGAAAAGTATTGGTAAAGGACTAAGCATGATCATCACAAAGCATAATGAGGCTAGAGAAGATGCGTTTGGTACTAAGATTTGGCGGATTTTGGATTCTCCAAGCATCCAGATGGCTCCCATGATCATACACCAGCCTAAATATTCCGTGCTGAAATTGGTGTGATAAGTAAATTTTAGGGCTGAACCAAATAGAACGGATGTAATACCGGCAAATAAAATGAAGAAGGCAATGAATGTGGACATTTTATAATCGCTATATATATGTTGCCAAATATCGATTTCACTTCCACAATAAATTTCGTTGACTACACCAGAATAGTTAGAAGTATAGGTTGTAAGTTCAATGCGTAATGTTTTTCCTGCATCCTTATAGGTTGTGGGGCAAAATATATATCGACTCGCCGAATTTTTACCGGCAAGGCGCGTATCTTTTGTAGAATATTCTTTACGTAATGTATTATCTACATAGAATTTAACATCTTGTAATGAAGAACGTATCGCAATGGAAGTTTCATTATAATCTTCTGGAAGTGTTGTACTAATAATCATTGTATGGCCTGGTTTTACTTCATATTTTCCTGGAAGATTTATTTTTTGTTTCGAACCATCTTCTTTTTCCCAATAAAATGATTGTGTATAGACAATGGAATGAGATTGAACATCATGATTTTGTTCGTTGGCTCCAAAGAGTTGCATGAAAACAAACCATCCTAAAATGGCAATCATTAAGATATAGAAGAATACTTTTATTCCTTGTAGGTTATATTTTTGTGTACGCATTCTTAACCCCTTCTTCCCTAATCAGAGTATCCCTTTTTTTAAGAATGGTGTCAATGATTTTGTTGACAAACCTATTCATGAGCTATAGAATATAAATGTTCTAAATAGAACGATAAGGAGAATGCATATGCACTTTTGGGATGAACATAAAACGATTACGAGATATTATGAGATGAAGATGGCGGGGGTTTGTGAAAAGTATGATTTGCGTCAGATGGAATATGACATATTGATGTTTCTTTACAATAATCCAAAATACAATACGGCGGCGGATATTGTTCGTATTCGCAAGTCTACAAAGTCTCATGTTTCAACTTCACTTAAAGTATTAGAAAATCGTGGCTTGATTGAAAGAAGAGTGGATCCTGCGAACAAAAAGCGTGTCACAATTCATTTGCTTCAATTGGCCAATGAGTGATTGAAGATGGTAAGTGGGCGCAAAAAGAGTTTGCGCAAGATATGTTTGATGGTCTAACGGAAGAAGAAATCAAAGTGTTTATGAATGTATTTCAAAAGGTGTATGACAATGCAGAAAGGATGTTATTAAATGAGTAAAAAGCCTGATTTAATGGAAGCAATTTTTGATGCTTGTTATTTGATCTTTGACTTAATTGCTGGAATCTTATTCTTTGTATATTCAAAAGGAAATCCATTGTTTATTTTATATGGTGTATTAACACTAACGTTGTGTGGTGGAGATGCATTCCATTTGGTTCCTCGTATTAAAAGAGCTGTATATGGAACAAATGACAAAATCAAAAGACAACTTGGTATTGGATTGCAGGTATCTTCAATCACAATGACAATATTCTATATTATCTTATTGTTTATCTGGAAATTAACTTTCCCAACGCTTACAGCTCCACTTTGGATTGAAGCTATGATTTGGATTTCAGCTATTATTCGTATCGTAGTATGTTTCTTGCCACAAAACAATTGGACGAGTGAAGAAGGAAATAGGAAGTTGTCTTTAATTCGTAATGCTGTATTTGCCGTAACTGGAATTGGTGTAATTCTTCTTTATGCGATTTCAGGAAATATGTATGATTTACACTTAAACCGTATGGTTGCAGCTATTATTATTTCGTTTGGTTGTTATATTCCAGTTACTTTGTGGTCTAAGAAAAAGCCAATGGTTGGTTTATTGATGATCCCTAAGACTTGTGCTTATATGTGGGTCATTGTGATGGGATTACAATTATTATTTTAATTCACAAAACTGGTGCTTATAGCACCTTTTTAATTTTCTAAAAGAAGAATATTGTTATTAAATTATATTCTTCTAAATAAATTACCGAAAAAATCGACATATTTCTGAATGATAGGTATACTATTGGTAGTAGGATTGGTGGTGTTCACATGAAAACTTGTAAAGAAATGGCTTTAATTTGGAATATTAGTGTTCGTGCAGTTACGAGTTTGTGTAAATCAGGAAGAATTCCTGGTGCTGTTAAGAATGGAAAAAGTTGGGAAATTCCAGACGAAGCAACAAAACCGGTAGATGGAAGAATTTCATCTGGTGAATATTGTAAAAAAGGGATGACTACAGATAGAAAGCCTTTGCCTATTGGTATTTCAGACTATGTGCGTGCTCAATCGGATTATTACTATGTGGATAAAACGATGTTAATTAAGGAGTTTTTAGATCAAAAGCCATTGGTTTCATTATTCACAAGACCAAGAAGATTTGGAAAAACATTGAATATGGATATGCTTAGAGTGTATTTTGAAATGACGGATGAGGATACATCTAAATATTTTGAAGATAAGAATATTTGGAAGTGTGGGAAAGACTATCGTTTGCATCAAGGTAAATATCCTGTGATTTTCCTTACTTTTAAAGATGTAAGTTTGATTCTTGGCAGGCCACTATAGAGAAAATTAAATCGTTACTTCAAGAAGAATATGGAAGGCATCAGGAATTGTTGAGCAGTTTAAAAATATCGGATTATGAGAAGGAATATTTTAATAAAGTATTAAGTGCAACAGAAAATGAAGTAGAATTGTCTTTTTCGCTTGAAAAGTTGTCGAAGATGCTTGCATCTCATTATGATAAAGCTCCAATTATTATTATTGATGAATATGATACTCCAATCCAGGAAGGGTATTCTAAGGATTTCTATGATGAAATCATTGGCTTTATGAGAAATTTCTTTTCTGGTGCTTTTAAGGATAATAAAAATCTTTCTTACGGCTTTTTAACTGGAATTTTGAGAATTGCTCAAGAAAGTATTTTTAGTGGATTAAATAATTTAACTGTGAATTCAGTGATGGATGAAGCATATGATCGTTATTTTGGATTCACAAATGAAGAAGTAAGTGAAATGTTAGATTATTATGGAGTTACTGAAAAAGAGAGTGAACTTCAAGAATGGTATGATGGATATTTATTTGGGAATGAAGAAATTTATAATCCGTGGTCAGTCATTAATTATATTTCGAAGGGATGTGTTCCACAGGCATATTGGGTAAATACTGGAAAGAATGAGATTCTCGAAGATGTTTTAAAAGTGGCGGATGAGGATATTACAGAAAAGCTTTATTCTTTAATTCGTGGGGATAAAGTTTTGGCAAGAATAGATCAAAATGTTGTTTATCGTTCACTTACAGATGATCCAACTAATATTTATAGTTTATTATTGGTAGCTGGATATTTGAAAACAACGATTAAAGAATTGCAGGCGGATGGATCTTATTTGTGCCAAGTATCGATTCCAAATAAAGAGATAGCTTCTGTTTATAAAAGTGAGATTTTGGCACATTTGATGAAGATTGGTGCAGTTTCAAGAACGACTGCAGATAAGATTGCGGAAAGTTTGTTCTTAAATGATTATGTTAAACTAGAAAAAGCTATTTCGGAATATATGGATAAAACAATTAGCTTCTATGATACAGCCAGTGAATCTTTCTATCATGGCATGATTTTAGGATTGATTTCGATGATGGATAATCAGTACAAAATAAAATCGAATAGAGAGTCTGGTAAAGGAAGATTTGACATTGGTTTAATACCTAGAGATGATAAGTATCCTGGAATGATTATGGAACTAAAGTGGAAAAAAAATCTTGATGATGATGAATTAACACTTTTGGCAGATGAAGCTCTTTGTCAGATTCATAGTATGGAATATGATTCTGAAATGAAGAGTGAAGGAGTGAAAAAAATATTGAAATTTGGAATTGCGTTTTCTGGAAAGAGTGTTTGTGTTAAAACAAATTAGAACAGTAGTTTTACTGATGATTTCTAAGACTGGGTCATTGTGATGGGATTGCAATTATTATTTTAGAACTTCTTCAAGAGAACGCTTACTCGACGTTCTCTTTCGTATTATAGAACTAGAAGTTATTCAAGTAATAATTCTAGTTTTTTATTTTATCTAGAAGTGATATCATATCACTGAAGAGAAGTGAATCATTATAACTTGAGACATCCATAAGGTAAGCTCGTAAACAACGATTGATAGCTACGACTATTAATGTATCGTTCTTCTCTTCACTAAATAAACATATTGACTAGAGGTTGCTTAAATTTAACTTCTAGTCTTTTATTTTGTAGGCATACATTATAATAGACTTAAGAAAGCAGAGAGAGGTTCTCTTGGAAACACAGTTGTGATTTCGTTAAAAAAAGTTCTCTGCTTCCTTTTATGACATGAGTCAGTTTATATCCAAATAGGCCTTTTGATTTATTGATAGAGCCTGCATGTAAGACGAAAATAGATAGTCATAAATCGGGAAGTTATGCTTTCAAATACTAAAGGAAAGAAGGAATGATCTATGAAAGGTCCAATAGTATCCATTGATGTCTCTAAGGGTAAATCAGATTATCAGGCATTCAAGGAAATGAATGTGAAGTATACAGGTTCACGTTCAATAAAGCACACCAAAGAAGGATTTGATGAGATAGTGAGTCTTGTCAGAGAGATGGAAAAGAAGCTGGAAACAGAAGTATGTGTTGTTTATGAGGCAACAGGGGTTTACCATCGTGTCCTTAAGAAAGTGCTTGAAGACAATAATATCAAGCAGTTTATTATTAATCCACTATTATCAGCCAAAACAAGAAAGAATGATTCACTAAGAAGTCCAAAGACAGATAAGCTTGACCCAAAATCAATCGCAAAAACATATTACAGCCATAGTCTTCATAACAGTCATAAACCAGAAACGATATATCATGAACTGAGGGAATTATCACGCTATTATGAGGATATATTGGTTCATTTAAGAAAAGATAAGGTTGCATTCAGAGCACAGCTGGATGTTGTATTTCCAGGCTATGATACGCTGTATGATGATCTGTATGGTCCTGTCGCTTTAGCTGTCATTGAAAAATATCCACATCCAGAAATGCTTCAGAAAAAGAAGATTAATACCGTATCTAAAGTGATTCAGAGTAAAACATGTCATCGTCAGGCAATGAGTGATACAATGGCTGACAAGGCAATAGAGTATTCTAAAACCATCTATTCAGGATGTGATAAGGATGATATTGAAGTATTAATACTTCAGAGATTCATCAAGAAATTAAAAGAAGATATGGCAGAAGCTGAAAGAACCATTGGTGAAATGATTAAGCTAGCACAGGAACTACCTGACTTTAGTATAATCAAATCTATTCCAGGTATTGGAGATAACCTAGCTGCACGTATTATTGCAGAACTAGGTGACATGACAAGATTTAAAAAGAAGAATGAGTTAGTAGCCTTTGCCGGACTGGATCCAAGAATCAGTGAAAGTGGACAGAATGACGGGGATCATATGCACATTACTAAAAAAGGCAATAAACGATTAAGGTGTTTATTATATCTGGCTGTAACGTGTTCTATAAGGCTTAAGAGAGATGATAATAGTATTAAGGATTTCTATATAAAGAAAAAGCAGCAATCAAACCCGATGTGTTCGAAAGCTGCAAAGACTGCATGTGCTAGTAAATTAGTACGAATAATTTATAGCATGTGCAAAACTGGTGAGTTATACCAGTACAATAAATAACAACGAGATTATACACCAAAACTACCCTGAAAAAAAGCGCTTTTTCTTCAGGGGTTTTCAGCATGCAATAAAACCATGAAAAATTATTGATATAATTTTTTGAATTTTTTTCTTTGATTTCTATTATCCAATTTTCGTATCGTGTTGGCTACTTTATGTGGTTGTGCCATTGGATATGAAAGGACTAGTCGAAATAAATCGGCTGGGATTCGAACGCATGCGATTATTGCACTAGGATCTTCAATGTTTATGATTATTTCTAAATATGCGTTTTTTGATGTGTCGACGGCGGATGGAGCTAGAGTGGCAGCACAAATTGTTAGTGGAATTGGATTTATTGGTGCTGGCGTAATCTTTGTGAAAGATGATTTGATTCAAGGGCTTACTACAGCAGCTGGAATGTGGACTACTTCTGGCATAGCTGCATGTATTGGTGCTGGATTGATTTTTATTGGTGTTTTTGCGACATTATTTCTAGTCGTTCTTCAAAAGATATTTCATTATCCTTTTTTTAATCAAATTGATCATCCTAATGTATTGATTCAGACTAATATTGTTTCTAACAAAGATGAAATATATAAAATATTTGAGAAGTATGGTATAGAGGTCAATGAAATAAAAATTGATAAGAATCTAGATTTAATGACTTTTGATACAAATAATAGGTGGATTGACCATAAAAACGAATTGTTTCAGGATTTGATGTCAATTGATGCAGTAACAAAAATATCTATTCTCTAATTAATAAAGGGACAATGGTGGATGATTTTGATGATGTGAATCATCAGCTGGAAAAATTATTGAGAGGATTGAAAATCATGAAGATTAAAGATGTAATTGAAATTTTAAAACAAGAGGGTACTTGGGTTCGTTGGAATCGTTGTACTAGAGATCGTATTTTGTTTGGAAATGAAAATCAAGAAGTAACAAAGATTGGTGCTTGTTGGGTGGCTACAAATAAGGTGATTGAACAGGCATTAGAAAAGGGAATTAATTTCATTATTTCTCATGAGAATATTTTTTATACTACGGGTACGCATTTGGAAACTAAATTAGTAGAGTCTATAGAATATAAGAAGGAATTATTAAGTAAGGGAAATATTTGTGTATATCGTTGTCATGATGTTTGGGATTCTATTCCTGAATATGGTGTGAGTGACGTATGGGCTAAAAAGCTTGGTTTTGATTTTAGAAATAGAGTTATTAATTCGTATTATCAATCTGCAAATATTCCAAAACAAACCGTTTCACAATTAGCAAAACATGTGGCAAATGTATTAAAAGATGATGGTGAAGAGGGTGTTTATGTTTTTGGAGATGTAAATAAAGAAGTATCTCGTTTAGCTATTGGTACTGGTGCTGGAACAGATATATTTGAAATGTTAGAATTCAATCCAGACGTAGTTATTGTGGCAGATGATGGTATCACAAATTATAAGGATGCTCAATATGCGATTGACAATGATTTACCTATGATTGTAGTAAATCATGCGGGTTGTGAAATTGGTGGTTTAAAAACATGGTGAATTATTTTAATGATAAACTTCCTGATCTTGAAGTAGAGTATTTGGATGAGGGTTTTAAAATCTCTTATTTTAAATAGTATATTAAAAAGCAAATTCAAAATCGAATTTGCTTATTTTTTAGCTTGTCTACTTCTTCATAGAATAGAGATCCATTTAGTTTGTTTACTTGAATTGTCTTTTCTATCCATAATCTTAATACGTCAGATGCAGTTGAGATTTCGTCTAGTTTTGTACTGATTAGAGCAAAATCTGGAATTTCATCATCCGATATTTTTCCGTCCATTGTGATTTGAATCAATCGATTTACTAATGGTTGGATATCATTTAATGTTGCGACTGTACTTAATATAATGCTTGGTAAATCTTGTACGTCTACTTGTGGAATGTATTTTTGTCCAATTTCACATTTGTGTGTACAGTGATAGTTACATAGTTCAGGTGCGTGATACAAATCGGCTAGTTGTAGAACAATGTCTGGTGCAGCTGTTTGTTTACCTTTTTCAATTCGGTAGATTTTGTCTGGTGAAATGCCATTTAGTTCTTCACTTGCACTTTCTCTAGTATATCCAGCTTTAACTCGATATTCTTCGTAGGGAGTTTGAAACTCCTTTTTGTTTTTTATATATTAAGATTTTGGTTTCGGAATAGAGAAATACGATATGTGAAATAGTGTTGAAACATCACAAGATATGAATTATCAGGGACGACAAAAAGGACTATTGAAATAGCCAACATTTTGTA